>R20__coassemble_421_pt1 | contig 31731 bp, 22 predicted proteins | sample R20__metabat2_high_PE_015 | metagenome-assembled genome bin R20 | reverse complement strand
TCCTAAATCCTTCCCAATAGGAAGGACTTTCTAAAGCCCCCTCTATGGGAGGGGGGTGGGGGGAGAGGCGAAGGGGTTTGAAGGGTTTAGAGGTGGCTTCTATTCTGATATAGGGTTCTTATAAAAAAAATTTGGTGGTATCAAAAATAATTCCTATATTTGCATAAAAATTCTGACTGATATGCCTGAAGTATTTAAGTTTGGTGGGTATTCCTACTTCTACTACAGCCGTGAACACGAACCTATACATATCCATGTTGAAGGAAACGGAAGCTACGCTAAGTTCGATCTCGTCAACGAAGAGTTCGTGCTAAAAGAGAAACATGGAATTAAAACTGGTGACCTGAAACGAATTCATGACATCATCACCGAAAACAAGGATATCATCAAGAATCATTGGAACAACTTTTTCAAAACCTTAGGAAAATGAAGATAACAGAAATCTGGTTCGACAAGGACCATATATATGGTAAGGACGAAAACGGCAGGACTCTACGGCAGTCTCTGCTGTGGTACGATGCACTGCGTAACGCCTCTAAAGAGCAACGTGCGAATTTTACTATCGGATTCTCCGGCATCCACTGGCGTGAACTTGACGAGGACATATCGTTCGAGAGTTTCAAGTATGTCGATGCCGAGCCAACCAAACTTCAGCAATTCTTTCTCACCCATCGCGAACTCAACGTGGCAGAATTTGCCAAACGCATCAATATCAATGCCTCCCTGCTTCGCAACTACATCAATGGTTTCAAAACCCCGTCTAAAGAGCGCGAAGAGATGATTCTCAAAGCCATTTGCCAACTCGGCATCGAATACACAAAAGCATCAAAAGTTGTGATTTGCTAAAAAACAGATTTATTTTCTTTTCTTATTTTAAACACGGGTTTTTACTGGTGACCATAAAAAAATCACGAAATCACGAAATCACGAAATCATATGCGTGATTTTTTTAGTCTCACCCCTCTCAAACCCTTCATCTTGATAGATGGGATGTAAAAAAATAGTGTATGAATTAAATAAATTCTGAATAAGAGATGAATAAAATTTCAAAGATCTACATTGTATATGAATTATTATTTTAATATAAACTACGAATTGTCTATTCCAGAAGTACATAAACGAATTGAGGAACAGCTTAGAAAGAATAAAGCAGGGTATATTTGTGTGGCTGATGGAAATATTCTGCAGATGGTACATAAGGATGCTGAATACAGAGCCATAGTGAATGGTAGTATGTTCAGCATCTGCGACAGTTCGTGGGTGCCAATATACCTAAGATGGATTTATGGTATAAAGGTGGAGCAGTATTGTGGGAGTCAGATCTTTGAGAATATTCTGAAAATGAAGAAGTTCCAGATGTTGTTTATGGGGGCTTCGCAGGAGATGCTTGATGCATTGAAGGCGAATATCACTGAAAAGTATGATGCAAGGATTGCCAGGATGACTTTCGTGGAGTTGTCGTTCAAGAGTGTTGATGAGTTTGACTACAAGAAAATTGCAGAACGAGTAAATCGGGATAATCCTGATATCATTTGGATGGCGCTGGGTGCTCCGAAGCAAGAGATTTTTGCATCACGGCTCACACCTCATTTAAACAGAGGGGTTGTGATTCCTGTGGGGGCTGTGTTTAAGTTCTATAGTGGCGTAGGAGAGAAGCGTGCCCCGGAGTGGGCTATACGCACTCATATGGAATGGCTGTTCCGAATACTACGTGAACCCAAAAAACAAACTCGCCGTTGTTGGAATATTTTAGCAAGTCTTCCACGCATTTACATAGAAGAATGGAAAAAGGCAAAATTAAATAAACAATAAAATAGTATTATGAATAATTTCTTAATTCATTATGTGTGGTTTGGGCTGATGTTGTTTTGTGTGGCATTCATCACTTCATACGCAGTGTACCCATTGGTGTTGAGGATGTCGCGTGTGTGGGGTATCTTTGACAATCCGAATGCAAGAAAACTACAGCGTAAACCAGTGCCTGTGTTGGGGGGCTTGTCGGTCTTTGTTGGTATAGTCATAGGGGCGTGCCTTATCTTGACAATAAAATTTTCATATAAGGAGTTGTTCTTGATAGTGGCAATGGCGATGCTTATGTTGGTGGGTATCATGGATGACAAGAAAGGACTGCCTGTGTGGTTTCGGTTCGCAATGGAGATATTGGTGGTGACGGGACTGGTGGTGCTGAATGGTAATTATATTGACACATTGCGTGGCTTGTGGGGGGTGGAGATGTTACCTACCTGGGTGGCTTATACCATATCCATAATCGCAGGAGTGGGAATCATAAATGCTGTTAACTTGATTGACGGGGTAGATGGTTATTCTTCTACCTATACTATAATGGCTACTCTGATGTTTGGAAAGGTGTTCTACGCTGCACACATACCTGGATTGGCAATGATGTGTATGGTGGTGGCTGGCGCAATGCTTCCGTTCCTGCTTCATAACGTGTTTGGACAGACAACGAAGATGTTTATCGGAGATGGTGGCGCGTTGATGGTAGGTGTGCTGATGACGTCGTTCGTGTTCTCTGTCGTCAGACATGATTCGTATTGTGGAGCACTGGAACAGAGTGGGATGGGACTGATAGCAATGGTGCTTGCCATATTGTCTGTACCTATATTCGATACGCTTCGGGTGATGACTGCAAGGATGTTGAGGGGACAGTCTCCGTTCAAGGCAGACAAAACTCACTTCCATCATTTATGTATAGACTTGGGATTTACACATATTGGGACAACATTAATGATAATCTTGATAAACGTGATTATAGTGTTGTCGTGGTATGTGTCTTGGAGAATTGGACTCAACGCGGAGATGCAGTTATATGTGGTGATGGTAGCGGGATTATTGCTGATTGTGGGAGTGTATGAGTTCATGCGTTGGCAACAGAGACGTAACACAAACCTATATAAGGGGATTTGTCGGTTTAACAAAAATACACGATTAGATGAAACTCCACAATGGAGATGGATGACGAAACTCGTTGACGGCAACTTGTTTGCTGGTGGTCGTGATGAGGATAATATATGGTAAACGAGAGATTAAAGACGAGAGACTATGAAAAAGATTTTTTTGATATATACGGGTGGCACAATCGGCATGATGGAGCATGTTGTCACAGGTGCACTGGAGAGTGTGAACTTTGATGAGGCACTGCCTAATCTGCACGAACTGATTCCGTTGGGTATAGATATCAATACGTATGCTTTTAATCCACCTGTGGACTCATGTGATATGGATCCGTCACGCTGGATAGAACTCGTCAGAATCATTGCTGAGAACTACGAAAAGTATGATGGGTTTGTGGTGTTGCATGGTACTGACACGATGGCTTACACGGCAAGTGCGTTGACAGTGATGTTGGAGGGATTGAATAAGCCTGTGGTGCTGACGGGGAGTCAACTGCCAATCGGCATGCGGCGTACGGACGGAAGAAATAATCTCATCACCGCATTGGAGATAGCTGCGGCTGTGGATGAGGAGGGACATCCTCGCGTGCCAGAGGTGACTATATTCTTCCACGATAAGCTTCTGCGCGGGTGTTGCACAACAAAGAGTAATGCTGATGACTTCGATGCATTTAGGTCATTTAATTATCCACCATTGGCTGATGCAGCAGTAGATATAGTGTATCACCCTGAATGGATTCGTCCGTATGACGCAACGGCTGTATTGAAACCACATTATGACGTGGATTGTAATATGTTGGTGTTGAGCCTCTTCCCTGGCATCCAGGAGCAGACGGTGCGTAGTATGCTTTCTATCTCCGGACTGAGGGGGGTGGTGCTTCGTACGTTTGGTGCAGGGAATGCACCTTCGGTGGAGTGGTTGCCTCGTCTGTTGAAGGAATATGTGGATAAGGGATTGACAATAGTGGATGTCACTCAGTGTGCTGGGGGCAATGTTGCACTCTCGCGTTATGCGACAGGACTAAACCTACAAGAGGCTGGGGTGATAAGTGGGGGAGACTCTACTGTGGAGGCTGCGCTGACAAAGATGATGGTATTATAATACTCCCATTGTTTTTTAGACAATCGCATTGTTATTTGAAAAATTGTTTGTAACTTTGCAACATCAAAACAAATAAAATTATATTTTTTATAACCCTTTAAAAACAATCAAGCTTATGAAAAAAAATCTTTACGCAATTTTGGGTAAGTTATTGACCCTTGTAGCAGTGATGACATTCGGTCTCAGTGCTATGGCAACTGAATACGAGCTTCACAGGGTCACAACTGAAACCACCCAGGCTGAACTGGACGCAGCAGTAACAATGTCTGCAAAAGACGTTGCTGCTCTGCTCAGGAATGCTGGGAAAGAAGGGTGGTCATATGTGCTCTATTCAGTTAAAGAAAGCGGTCTCTATGACTTCATTGATTATGACGGAGAGAATTTCAATGACGACATGACTTATTACCACGTGAACTTTTTTAGCGGTGAGGGTTCAATCTTTTACTACCTCACCGAGGTTACAGAATCCACTGATTATGAGTGGCACAAGATCACATCTGCCATCACCCAGGCTGAACTGGATGGTGCTGCAACAATGTCTTCTGCAGATGCTGTTGCTCTGCTCGCTGATGCTGGAAAGGAAGAGAACGCGCTCGTGCTTTACGAGATTAATGTCGGCGACACTCCTGGTGTTTACAACTTCGTTAATAAGGACGGAGAAGTAAGTAATTCACTTACAGTTGCGACACTCCAGATGATGATAAACTTCATGGGTAACGCAAACTTCTACTACCTCACCGAAACTGAAACTAAAGACTACACCCTTATCGGTGGTGCAGCTGACTTGGTTGAAGGTGGCACATATCTGATTGGTTACGGAGAGAGTGAAACGTGTAAATACTACTTCTTCTATGGTACAAGTGGTAATGTAGGTCAACATACCGACGAATCACAAGTTACTGACTACGAAATTACTGAAGAAGCTGTTACTAGCTGCGAAGCTATGCCTTTAACTCTCGTGAAGAACGGTGACTACTGGGCATTCTATACTACCAAAGGCACGTATCTTGGTTGGACAAGTGGTAATAAACTCTATGAGCTTGAAGAACTTAGTAGTAATTCTTCATGGACTATCACATTCGACGAGATTACTCACGCTGTGAAAATCGCAAACGTAGCTGATCCTAACCGTCTGCTTCAGTTTAACTCAGGCAGCCCTCGTTTTTGTTGTTACGCGGGTACTCAGAAGAATCCTTACCTATTCAAGCAGGGTAAGGTTACAACCAAGCCTGAACCATTCGTAACACCTGAATTCACTACTATCGCAGACCTCAAGGCTTACACAGCCCAGACTGCAGTGAAGGTTACAATGGATGGTTGGAAGATTACAAGCCTCAATGGCAACAATCTCTATCTCACAGACGGCGTAGACACTGTGCTTGTTTATGATTATTACATCCCTGCAGAGTATGAAGAGGGTGGTAAGTTGACAGGTACAATAGAAGCAAGCTGGAAGTATTACGAAACGGGTGACGTTTGGGAAATAGTAACAGTGAAGGACTGGACTGTCATCACTTACGAAGCTGGCATACCAACAGGTGTTGTAGAAGTTGAAAAAGCTAATTCTGCTGTGAATAATGGAAATATCTTTAACCTTACAGGACAGAAGATAGCAGCACCAACTAAGGGACAACTGTATATCGTGAACGGAAAGAAGAAACTCTTCTAAGAAAAGGATACAGGATAGTTTACTTATCCACCAAAACAAACCCCGAAAGCAGGTAAGTCCTACTTTCGGGGTTTCTCGTTTGCTCGTTTTGAACTTTTGAATGAACTTTTATTGAACTTTTGAATAAACTTTTAAATTATTTTAGTACCTTTGCACCCACAAAAATATAATTTAATTAAATTTCAGTATGTTAGACGCAAATGATATAAAAGAATTGATTAGCGGAGGAGAGGGCTATAACGTGGATTTCAAACGTAATGTTCCTTCTAAAGTTCGCGAACTTACAGAAGAAATTTGTAGTTTCCTGAATGCAGCTGGCGGATTCCTTCTTATTGGGGTAAACGACAACAATGAAATTGTTGGTGCAGAGATAGATAATGGCAAACGTTCTGCCATACAAGGCTCGATAGGTGAAATTTCTCCCAAGTGCCATTATAACATGTACGATGTTGATGTTGATGGCAAATCTGTTTGGGTGATAGAGGTGCCAGCAGGTAAGAACAGACCCTATTTCTTTTCAGGCTGCGTCTATCTGCGTGAAGGTGCAAACTCACAGAAATTGACAAATGTCGAAGAAATCAGAGATATGTTTCAGCAGCATGAACGTATTTATTTTGATGCTATTCCTCTGCCAAAGGTGAATCTGATGACAGAACTGGATGAGGATAATCTACGCGAGTTCAAACGAGAGGCACACATAACATCCGATGTTGATGACCATCAAATACTTGACAGCATGAAAATCTTTGATGATAATGGTTCTCCAAAGAGCGGTGGCATATTGTTTTTTGATAAAGAACCTGAGAAACAATTCTTTCATGCGGTTATTCGTTGCGTGCTGTTCAAAGGCATTGACAAGGTTTACATCCTTGATGACAAAACCTTTGGCGGGCCGTTACTCCAGCAATACAAGAAGGCAACGGAATGGCTGAAGGGCAAACTCCAGGTTGCTTATGAGATACAAAGTACAGGGCCAAGAAAGGAAATCTGGGAGATACCTTTATCTGTTTTCAAAGAGGCAATCATAAATGCTCTGTCTCACAGAGACTACTACGAACAGGGAGCATGCATCACCATTGAAATGTTTGACGATCGTGTGGAAATAACGAATCCTGGACCCCTGTTGCCCGCTGTGGCAAGAAACTTTGGACGCAAGAGCCTTTCCCGGAATCCTCTTATCTTTGGCCTCTTCACCAGGATGAATCTTGTTGAACAAATTGGCTCGGGAATTCCTAGAATGCGTGCCGAGATGCTCAATGCAGGTCTACCAGAACCCATATACGAGACAGAAGGCTTGTTTACCGTCACATTCCGACGTCCCTTCAAACCAGAATCGACAGCACTGACTGACATTCAGACAAAAGTTATTCAATGCATGAGGCAGAACCCATCTCTGACTATGGAACAAATTGGAACAAGGTTAAACATTGGCCGCACTTCTGTTTACAACGAGATTAAAAAGTTGAAAGAGATGGGAGCTGTAGAACGTAAAGGCAGGAAGCGAGACGGAGAATGGGTTGTAAGAATATAGCCAGTGACTTGCTTTCCATTATGAGTTTTGTTGCGTCAACAAACCCCGAAAGCAGGTAAGTCCTACTTTCGGGGTTTCTCGTTTAGCACTTCACTCATAGGGTGAGGTGCTTTTTTTGTTATTAGAGGTTTGGATTGTCTTCCTTCCACTGCTCTACTGGTGGGATGATGCCGAGAGTGATAATCTCTTCACGCATCTTGCAGAGATGTTCGTAAGAAGACTGAAGACCTGCCATCTCTTCAGGAGTACCTTCTGGCTGTGTGAAGTGAACACCTGTTGAGTCAATAGTGGTAGGCATAGCCATCATCACATTCTTATATTCTGCGTTATTTACATAACAACCTGCAGGGAGAGTGAATGGTGTGCCACCCATAGCTCCTTCAATCATCTTGACTGCTTGGTAAGCAGGACTCTGGAATGAACTTCTTCCACGGAGCTTGATGATGTTAGAACCACCTTGTGTGGTGATTTGACGAATCTCTGCGAGACGTTCTGCACTGAGACCCAGTTCTGAGAGAGGCTTGCCATCTACCTTTACTTGTGAAGCAAATACAGCCATCTGCTCACCGTGGCCACCATAAGTGTTTGCGCCTGTAACCTTGTCTTGTTGTACACCAAATTCCTTGGCGATTGCTTCTTGCAAACGTGTTGAGTCAAGAGCAGCGAGTGAAGTGAGTTGGCTTGGTTTCAAACCTGAGTGAATGAGAGCAGTGAGAGCTGTCACGTCTGCTGGGTTGAAGATAACGACTACATGCTTCACATCTGGACAGTACTTCTTGATGTTTTCACCGAATTCTGCCGCAATCTGGCAGTTGCCCTTCAAGAGGTCTTCACGAGTCATACCTTCTTTACGAGGAGCACCACCTGAAGAGATGATGTACTTAGCTCCTGTGAATGCTTCTGCAGGGTCTGTCGTCCATGTGATGTTAGCTCCTGGGAATGCACAGTGATACATCTCTTCTGCTACTCCATGTACACCTGGCTCAAAGATGTCATAAAGACATACGTTAGGTGTGAGACCAAGCATCATTGCTGTTTGAACCATGTTGGAACCAATCATACCACCGGCTCCAACGATAACGAGTTTTTCGTCTGTTAGAAACTTCATAATTCTTAAAATTAAATTGTTAATAGAAATATAAATTATTATTGATTGAAAATAGCTGTATAACACTTACTGACTGCACCTGCCTTGGAGTATATGTATTCTTTACCTTTCTCTCCAATTTCTTTGCGGTACTGTTCGTCGTTGATTAGATGATCCATCTGTTGAGCAAACTCTTCTGCATTCTGTACTTCTACACATCCGTTGCAAGACTTGAGTTCTTGCACCTCGAGGTATTTCTCATTGACAGGACCTAATATGACTGGCACACCATAGACAGCTGCTTCTGGAACATTATGTACGCCACCAGGGAAGAATCCACCACCAACCATGGCAATGTCTGCATATCTATATATTGAGGCAAGCTTTCCGAAGAAATCAATGATGAAGACATCTGCTTCCTTGAGTCGTTGTTCCATATTGTCTAAGGTGTTACCCTCAAGTTGATTGAACTCGTTGTCGGCAAAGTCTGAGTAATAAACAACTTTCTTACCTTCTAACTGTGTCTCAATACTCTTCATGTGATGTCCCGTGAGTTTATGTGGTGCAATGATGAGTTTCCAATCAGGGTGATTCTTCATGTAAGGAATGTAAATGTCTTCGTCAGTCTCCCAACTACTTCCCACGATGAATGTCTTCTTTCCGTCGCAAAAGGTCTGTACCAATGGCAGATTGCTGGACATCATCTTCACTAAGATGACTCTGTCAAATCGAGTATCACCAACGACTGTTACATTCTTCACACCATGACGATTGAGAATATCTTTGCTTTCTTCGTTTTGCACGTATAGGTGAGTGAGGTGTTTCAATGGACCTACGTTGCCGTACCATCTGAAGAAGTATTGGTCCTCACGGAAGATACTTGACACACTGTACATCTTAATTCCCATGCTGTGAGCGATGTAGATGTAGTTTGCCCAAAATTCATATTTCACTAATATACCTATCTCTGGATGGGCTAACTTCAAAAATGCAGTGGCATTGCCTGGGGTGTCAAATGGTAGATAACAAACGACATCTGCTCCGGGGAAGTCTTTCATCACTTCATAACCTGACGGGGAGAAGAAAGTAAGCAGAATCTTATATTCTGGCCTTTTCTTCCTCACTCGGGCCATGATGAGACGTCCTTGTTCAAATTCTCCAAGAGAGGCACAGTGAAACCATACCACACGGTCTGTCTTTTTGATTTCACGTTTTAACTTAAACAAAGTCTTTGCCTGACCATGCATCTGTCTGCGTAGTTGCTTGTTGAACAGACTTGCAATGGCACAGACAAATACCATCAGAAACATTGCTAAACTATACATATCGTTCTCTCTCTATCCTGTATTAGTTGGTTAGTTTGTCTGTTATTCGTCTTATGGTCTCTTCTTTGCCAAGGAAGGCAGATAACTCATACATATCTGGACCTTGTCCTGTGCCAACAAGAGCTACTCGCCATGCATTCCAAGGACGGAGTCCTGTGGCTTCTGCCCAAGGGTCAATCACGGCACGTTGATTCTCGACGGTGAAGTCTTCAATGGAAGAGAGTTTCTCAACTAACTGACGCATCATATCTGGTGTGGTATCAGTCCAGTTCTTGCGTACAAATTTATCGTCCATATTCAGTCCTTCAGGTGCAACGAAGAAAAACTTACAGAGCGGCCAGAGGTCACTGACAAAACTTATGTTTCTTTTTTTCTTATTGTTTTCTCCGTCAACATATTCAATTACTTTGGTCTTCATCATCTCTATCACCTGCACTTCGCGTTCAGGTGTGCTTTCTATGCCGTTTTCACGCAATATCTTATCAAATGCAGGTACCCATTCTTCTGCGGGTTGTTGCATCAGGTATTCGTGGTTGAACCAGATGCCTTTCACATAATCAAATCGTGCGCCTGCTTTACTGCATTTGCTCAGGTCGAAGAGACGTATGAGTTCATCCATAGACATCACCTCTTGGTCGTTGCCTGGGTTCCAGCCAAGTAGTGCCAAGAAGTTAATGAGTGCCTGGGGGAGATAACCTTTCTCTCTGTAACCAGAGCTGACGTCTCCACTCGTTGGATCATGCCATTCAAGTGGGAAGACAGGGAAGCCTAGTTTATCACCATCACGCTTGGATAACTTGCCGTTGCCTACTGGTTTTAAGAGTAGTGGCAGGTGTGCAAATGCGGGCATGGTATCTGCCCATCCGAATGCTTCGTATAAGAGTACGTGGAGTGGTGCACTTGGCAACCATTCCTCACCACGTATGACGTGCGATACCTCCATCAGGTGGTCATCTACTATGTTGGCAAGGTGATATGTAGGCAGATTGTCTGCACTCTTATAGAGTACCTTGTCATCAAGGACAGAGGTGTTGATGCTCACATCACCGCGTATGATGTCTTTCACGTGTACGTCGCGGCCAGGTTCAATCTTGAATCGCACAACATATTGTGTGCCTTCATTGATGAGGCGCTCTACTTCTTCTTTTGGTAGAGTAAGGGAGTTGCGCATCTGCATGCGGGTTGAGGCATCATACTGGAAGTTATCAATTTCCTTTCGCTTGGCATCCAACTCTTCTGGCGTGTCAAAGGCTATGTAGGCTTTATCTGCATCAAGCAAGCGGTTTACATATTCTTTATATATTTCCTTCCTTTCGCTCTGGCGATAAGGACCTTTATCTCCACCAAATGACACTCCTTCATCAAATTCTATGCCGAGCCATTTGAATGATTCGAGGATGTACTCCTCTGCTCCTGGTACAAAACGTGTTGAGTCGGTGTCTTCTATACGGAAGATGAGTTCACCTCCGTGCTGGCGGGCAAACAGGTAATTATACAAAGCCGTTCTCACACCACCTATATGCAGTGGGCCTGTGGGACTGGGCGCAAATCTAACTCTTACTTTCCTCTCCATTTGTATCTTCTTTATGTTTTAGTTTAATTTCTTTTATCACTAATATTATTGTTGCTAAGATGAGTAATGCAAAACTTATCCAAGCAATGGTTTCTGTCGTGGTCACGCTCTTCGGATGAAACATCATGACTATTTCATGGTCTCCTGCAGGAATCTTCATAGCACGCAAGACATAATCTGCTCGTATGATTTCTGCTGGTTTACCATCTATCGTTGCTTCCCAACCGGGGTAATATATCTCTGAGAATACTGCTAATCCATCATGTGTGTTATGAGTCTTATACCTGACTTCATCGCTGATGAGGGAGATCTGCTCTATTTGAGTTCCTTCTACATCGATGATTAAACTCTTATTTATTTCGATGTCTTTATCTATATCTTTTGTGTTGATTACTGCAACGTGTCGAGGAGATACTTTTCCAAGTGCATCTATCTCTTCATTGGCATCATTGACAATCATCACACTATCTACAAACCACGCATTACCGTAAGCGGCAGGATTAGCAACTGGTGCTTGTTCTCCTCCTTGTAAAGGCATAATGAACCATTGTGTGTTCAGCATGTTGATGACAGGGAACATCTCATCAGGAGTGGCTATGGTGTCAGGATGGGTGAGGTATTCATAGACCTTACTCATCTCAGGAGCTATGTGATGATCAATGAGTTCTTGATAGCGACGCATCTTAGCAGCATGATAACCACCTATACTGCTGAAGAAGGCAGAGGTGGTGTTGTCGTTGAAGGTGCTGACAGCGAAATTCATCACACGGTAGTTACGTCCTGCTCCAGAGGTTTCAAGAATCTGCTGATAGGCGGGAGTCTTCTGTATTTGGATTTCATCAGCAGTCTTCTCAAACATACTGTCATTGAGATAACGTTTGTTCACTGGCCACATATCAATCAGACACAAAAGGATAATGGATGAACCTAAGAGTAGATTGTGTTTTGGATATTTCAAAAGAAGGTAGAGAAGTAATGCACCGATAAGTATGATGATGAGGCTTCGCCATGCATCACTCGTGAGCATCAGCTGACGCATGTTACTTATGCTTACAAGTATTTGGTTGCCTATGTATTGGTCAAAATAACCTTGTGCAGAGTAATTGGCAATGGCACTTCTGTCAGACTCGTTCACGCAGTTATCAAAAACGGCTTCTGGTGCCACGGCAAAGAGAAGACAGATACTTGCTGTGATGGCAACGCTGTATAGTAACATCCTTATCTTACGTTGTGTAGGTAATTTAGAGTTGGTACTTATCAACTCCTTTAGTGCCAACATAGCAAGGAGAGGAATAGTGAACTCTGCCACCACAAGTGCCGAACTGACGGTGCGGAACTTACTGTACATAGGTACGTAATCAATGCACCAATCGGTGAAAGGCATGAAGTTGCGTCCCCATGCAAGTAAAATGGAGAGTATGGTGGATATGATGAGCACCCATTTAAGAGGGTTGTTGTTTGGAACGATGAAGAGTGCTAAGATAAAAAGCATACACACTAATGCGCCTGCATAGACAGGACCACTTGTGCCTGGTTGTGAACCCCAGTATTGTGTGAATGCTCCATATATGCCTGTTTGTGTAAATCGTGGTTCGGCCTTATCCATAGCTTTTTCATTCATGCTCAAAGGTACACTTGCACCTCCATGTATGTTAGGAATCAGCAATGACCACGTCTCAGCTATGCCGTAACTCCAATTGGTGATGTAGTCTCGGTCTAAACCATCGGTCTCTCGCTTCTCAACTGTCGCTGTCTTTAACTCACTCTTCCCACGCATAGTGTCTTTTGTGTATTCGTATGTGTGGTAGAGGTTGGAAAGGTTCAATCCCACGGCAATCAACGCTGCGACAGCAACACACCCCGTGGCTTTTGCCCAGTCACGAAGTCCTTTGATTTGTGACTCTCTGATGCTTTGAATGAGAAATCCTAATACCATCAGTACTTCAGGTATGAGGAAATAATAAGACATCTGTACGTGGTTGCTCCATATCTGCAAAGATGCAAAAAAGGCAGTGACAAATAATCCTAAGAGATATTTACGCTTATAACAAAGCACCATACCTGCAATGGTTGGTGGAATATATGCCAGCGTCCAAACTTTCCAGATATGTCCTGCTGCTATGATTATGAGAAAATATGTTGAAAATGCCCACACGATAGCACCCAAAGCAGCTAACCACTGTCGCATATCAAGCACACGGAGCAATATGTAAAAACCTAACAGGCTTATGAATAGGTAAAAGACATAATCAGGTAACCAGAGATGATACATATCTTGAAGGAATGAAAGACCTTTCTGGGAACCATAACTCGGTGCAATCTGATAGGTCGGCATACCGCCGAAGAGAGAGTTTATCCACCGTGGTGTCTCACCATCATGACTGTCACGGTATTGGTCAATCTCAACCTTCAAACCATTTGCTGCTGCATTGTCATGCTGGTCTAACTTCCTACCATCGAGTACTGCAGGAGAGAAGTACACGAATGATATCAATACAAAAAGCAATACGCACAGGATATCACCTTGATATTTCTTTAATGAATTCATTTCACTACAATCAAATTATAACTTTTCTTACCTTTCTGTACGAGCAGATATTTGCCTGCGAGCAAATCACTCGTGTTGATGACTTGGTCAAATTGCTGAAGTTTATCTTTGTTGATGCTTACTCCACCTCCCTGTGTGAGTTTTCGCATTTCTCCTTTAGAAGGGAAGATAGCTGCGTGTTCAGTACATAGGTCTACAGCCTTCACTCCTTCAGTGAAGAGCGAGAGTGGCAATTCGTAGTGAGGTACTCCATCAAATACTGCGAGTAATGTCTTCTCGTCGAGTTTCAGCAAGTTCTCTTTAGTCGCCTTCCCAAAGAGTATCTGACTAGCCTCTACGGCCATGTTATAATCTTCTTCACTATGAACCATGATTGTCAGTTCTTTTGCTAAGCGTTTCTGTAGAGGACGCTGACCAGGGTCGGTATCTTGCTCTGCAATGAGATTATTTACCTCTTCTTCATTCAGCGTGGTAAATATCTTTATATAACGTTTTGCATCATCGTCACTTGTGTTCATCCAGAACTGGTAGAACTCATAAGGACTGGTGTAATCAGGATTGAGCCAGATGTTTCCTTTTTCGGTCTTACCGAATTTAGTACCGTCAGCTTTCGTTACGAGTGGGCAGGTGAGAGCGAAGCACTCATTACCGTTCGTACGACGAATGAGTTCACTGCCTGTGGTTATATTTCCCCATTGGTCGGCACCACCGAGTTGTAACTTACAATTCTTATGTTCGTTGAGATATAAGAAATCATAACCTTGTAATAACTGATAGGTGAACTCGGTAAAGCTCAAGCCATCACGTGCCTCACCATTCAAACGTTTCTGCACACTCTCTTTAGCCATCATATAGTTCACGGTGATGTGCTTGCCGATGTCACGTGCAAAGTCAAGGAAGGTGAAGTCCTTCATCCAGTCATAGTTATTGACTAACTCAGCGCGATTAGGTGCGTCGCTGTCAAAATCAAGGAACTTACTGAGTTGGGCTTTGATGCACGCAACGTTATGTCGTAAAGTCTCTTCATCAAGTAAGTTACGTTCTTGACTCTTACCTGAAGGGTCACCAATCATACCTGTCGCACCACCAATAAGTGCTAGTGGTTTATGTCCACATTGCTGAAAGTGCTTTAACATCATTACTCCACACAGGTGACCTATGTGGAGGGAATCAGCTGTTGGGTCAATGCCAAGATATGCTGTCACTTGTTCTTTTTCAAGCAATTCTTCTGTACCAGGCATCATCGTATGAATCATTCCACGCCAGGTCAGTTCTTTTACAAAATTTTTCATATTTTTTTATTGATAGTTATTTCTTCGTTCACTATTCACTTTTCAGAATTGCAAATTTACAAAAAAAAACAGTTGAAAACAAATTTTTGCTGAAGCAAAAGTAAATGAATAATAAAAAAAACATGGTTGCGTGCATCACTGCAGGCAACCATGGGAGATAATTCTTACATTATTCTCACTTACCAAAAAGAAATTAAAATGTGCTTAAAAATAAGCGTTGATTGATTGAAAACACAATATTATAGTGATATTTCTATAAGTCTTTATCGAATGTTATAAAGCAACCAAGCATCTGGATAGATACCGCGTAGGTTGTCGCGTGTAGCAATAGCAGACTGTTTTGAATCAGACGAAGCTGCTATAACACGATACATACCTGTCTCAGGATTTTGTGCGATGAGTGATTCACATCCTCTGGCTTTAAGTGTGTCGCAGAGTCTTTGTGCATTGTCAAGATTCTTGAAAGAACCACAAACAACGTTGAATGCTCTGAGAGTTTTGTCTGTCACACTTTGCAATTTCTCACTGCGTACACTTGGATCATCATTTGTAGGATATGCTTCAACTACGGGAGCAATCACTTCTTCTGCAGGAGTGTATGCGTTGTTAACTGCTTGTTCTTCTTTCTCTGCTTCTTGCTGTGCCTTTTCGTAAGCTTTCTTATAACTGCTTTCTGATGACTTACAAGATACGAGTGCTACTGCACTTAAGGCTACTAAACCGATGAATAAAATCTTTTTCATAATGTTTTTTATTATTTGTTAACTATTATTGTCTATCTTTTTTTGTTCACTTCTCTCACTTCTCTCACTTCTCTCACTTCTCTCCCTTCTCACTCCTCTCACTCTTCTCACTTCTAATGACGATATCTGTCTCCGTAGGTATATTTACGTGCATCGCCTTTTTTTGCTTTTGCAAATTTTGCTTTTTTCAGACTGTTTTTTAAGTCCACCGCAGCACGATATTTGACACCTTTCACTCTCACATCTTTGTTGCGTATGTCCTTCTCATCTTCCACTACGTCTGACCCTGCGCTGACGGAGAAAGTACCAAGTCCGTCAATATACACGTTGTAACCATCTTGCAACTTCTCAGCGATAGCATCGGAGAGAGCTGCTATTGCTCCGTACATATCGGAACGTGTTAATGTGCATTTACTTGCTATATCTGCACATAATTCGCGTGTGTCAATGGTGCCTTTTGTTAGGACTTGTGCATACCATCCTACTTTTGCACGCTTCTTGTTGATATTGTCCTTTATAGGACTTAATCGATAATTTATACACATTTCTTTATAATTCTTTACATAATTCTCATTTTACATTTACATGTTTTTATTCTATTTTGTAGTACAAAAAATGTAAATTCCTACACCTTTTCGCTCAAAAGTGTATGCAAAATTATATAAAAAAAAAGATACCTCCAAATTTTTTTGTGTAAAAATGTGTAAAATTTGTGTTTTCCGTTTTTTTTCTATAAATTTGCGATGTTTTAGATATGGAACAACTCTATTCTTCACAACTTTTTCAGTCGGCAGTAGATGAATTTGCAAAACTGCCAGGTGTTGGACGTAAATCAGCGTTGCGACTTGTGCTGCATTTATTACGTCAGGAAGAGCAGATGGTTGCGAAATTCTCTAGCACGATAATGAATATGCGTAGTAATATACATTATTGTAAGTGTTGTCATAATATATCAGATGAGGATATATGCGAAATCTGTAGTGACAAGAAGCGAGATAAATCAATAATTTGTGTGGTGGAGAATATACAGGACGTTATGGCAATAGAGGCAACAATGCAATATCAAGGTTTATATCATGTGTTAGGCGGGGTGATATCACCTATGGATGGTGTGGGACCACAGGATTTGGCAATTGACAGACTGATAGAACGTCTGAATGAGGGGGGCGTTAAAGAAGTGATATTAGCGTTGTCTTCTACAATGGAAGGAGATACAACGAGCTTCTTCATATCTCGTAAATTGGCAGCTTATCCAGAGGTATTACTCACAACTCTATCAAGAGGTATGTCTGTGAATGATGAATTGCAATATACTGATGAGGTGACATTGGGTAAGTCCATCCTCAATCGCGTGAAATTCCAATAGTGTAGATGAAATTGACAGTTATCATAGTGAATTATAATGTGAAGGAATTGGTAGAACAATGCCTTCAGTCTGTCATGCGTGCTGCTGAGAGGGTGACTACGGAAGTGATTGTTGTTGATAATAATAGCTCTGATGGAAGTGTGGAGTATCTGCGTACTCGTTTCCAAAATGTGAAATTTATAGAAAACGAAAAAAATATTGGTTTTTCACGGGCAAATAACATTGCTATCAAGGAGTCTACGGGTGAGTATGTGCTACTGTTAAATCCAGATACATTCACAGGAGAACACTTATTTGAAGAGGTCATAGAATTTATGGATTCAAATGACGGAGTCGGTGGCGTGGGTGTGAAGATGCTCAATGCAGATGGCTCGTTTGCCAAGGAATCTCGACGTGGAGTGCCAACACCATTCACTGCCTTTTGTAAAATGAGTGGATTGTCGCGTCTCTTCCCCAAAAACAAAACGTTAGGTCATTATTATTTGAGTTACCTACCTGTGGACGAGCGGGTGGAAATAGAAATTATATCAGGAGCATGTATGTTCCTACGCAAAAAGGCACTCGATGAAGTAGGACTGTTGGATGAGACGTTCTTCATGTATGGCGAAGACATAGATTTATCGTATAGATTATTGAAAGCAGGATGGAAGAACTATTATGTCCCATCAATGATTGTGCATTATAAAGGAGAGAGTACGAAACATAATAGTTATTCTTACGTTAATGCTTTTTACCGAGCAATGGCAATTTTTTTCAGTAAACACTTCTCTTCTAAATCAGATTTCGGACTCTCGTCTCTCGTCTCTCGTCTCTCGTCTTGGGTTATATATATGGCGATATATCTAAAAGCCGTAATAGACTTCTTGTTCCAAAATATAAAAAAACTGTTAGATACAAAACAAAGTCAGTATTACATAAGCAAGCGAAAGGTATTGGTGATTGCTGAAGAAAAAAATATCCCCATCATCATAAAAAAGTTACAAGCGATGAAGATGCAAATCTCTTCTAAGGTAGTTGATGATGATATATTGAGAAATGGACAATTAGCCGAAGAAATACTTCAAACGCATTATGATTATGTTGTGTATGATATGAATGTGTATCAATTTGATGATGTCTTATCTATAATGGAAAAGGCTGGAAATCAAAAAAAAGCACCACGTGTATATACCTTCTCATAATACTTTTATACAATAATCTTTTTTTTCATACGTTATATATAATACGTGCGCGAGAGATAGACGGTTGCGTACACATGTGATATGCGAAGGATTTTGCTCATACTGGGATTGTTGATATGGTGTAATGTGAATTACGCCTTTCCGTGGTATGTGGTTAAAGATACTACCGTGCAACGCAAAGTAAAAAAGACTGATTATCGCAATGATGAGCGTCCAGAGCACTATACTTATGACTTGAAAGACCCCGACAACTTGAAACCCGAGACAGGCGAATACGACGAAAAGACTGGGTTGTATCGTGTGGGTTCTATGCTTGGGAAGAACTTCCTAAGTGCGCCTTATTTGATGAAACCCATCGATTACTTTAAGTGGGGCGAGAAAAACGATATTAGGCAGTACTTTAAGACCAGGAATGATTCTCTCTTTGTCAGAAAGGGAAAGGAGAAGTTTGATTTCTCTGATATGCATTTTGACTTAGGTCCAGCGGAGAAGATATTTGGTCCGGGTGGTGTGAGACTGAAGACGCAAGGAAGTGCCGAACTGAAATTCGGTTGGAATTATAAATACACCGATAACCCATCCATCTCTGAACGCAACAGAAAACAATCTAATTTTGACTTTGATGAGAAAGTGAATGCCAGCGTGAGTGCAAGTATTGGTGATAAGATGAATTTCAACATCAATTACAATACCGACGCCACATTTGACTTTGACTCTAAGAATCTGAAATTAGCGTATGAGGGGAAAGAGGATGAGATGGTGAAATTATTAGAGGCAGGAAACATAACATTCCCTTCGAACAACTCTCTTGTGCGTGGAGCACAATCATTGTTCGGCGTACGTGCAGACTTGCAGTTTGGTAAGTTGAAACTCCAAACTGTGTTTTCTCAAAAGAAATCACAGTCTAAAACCGTCGGTTCTAAAGGTGGTACCGTAGTGACTCCGTTTGAGATTCAAGCATACGATTATGATGAAAATCGTCATTTCTTTATGGGACATTATTTCCATGATACATATGACAAGGCTTGTTCCACATTACCAACCATCACATCTGGTATAACGATCAACCGCATAGAGGTGTGGGTGACCAATACGAGTGGAGTGACGGAAAATACAAGAGACATAGTGGGATTCGTAGATTTGGCTGAAGGTAATAAAGATAATCTTGCCAACAAAAATTGGGCTTCGGGTGGTTCTTCGCAACCACAAAACCGTTCAAACTCACTATATGAAACCATAGTGAACCAATACCCACATGCACGTGCCATTGATTCTGTCAGTATTGCCTTGGATGGTGTTATGGATGGTGGCGTAGAATATGAAAAAATAGAAAATGCTAAGTTGCTTTCTTCAAGCGAGTATTCGTTGAATAAGTATTTAGGATATATCTCCCTCAAAAGCACCCTTCAAACAAATCAAGCGTTGGCCGTGGCTTATGAATACACCTATGCAGGACAGACATATCAAGTGGGTGAGTTCTCAAGTGACATAAAAGACAACAACAAGGCCTTGTTTGTAAAATTATTGAAAAACACGAACAACTCTCCTTCAATGGGTAACTGGCGCTTGATGATGAAGAACGTCTATGCATTGAATGCTCAAAGCATACAACAGGAGAAGTTCAAGTTGGATATTAAATATCTCAGTGACACAACAGGCGTGTCGCTCTCTTACATACCTGAGGAACAATTTAAGCAGACCACACTCTTGAAGATGATGAATCTCGACCGCTTGGATGATAATCAAAAGACAAATCCAAACGGTAAGTATGACTTCATAGACGGATATACGGTAGATGCGTCACAAGGACGTGTGATATTTCCTGTTGCAGAACCATTTGGTGAGTGGTTGGAGAGTAAGTTGGGCGATCCGTTACTCGCGAAGAAGTATTGTTTTTACGAACTCTACGACACGACAAAGACAGCTGCAAGACAAGTGGCAGAGAAGGATAAGTTCACTCTCGTTGGTGAATATAAGGCATCAAAGGGTAGTGAAATAGATTTGGGAAGTATGAATATACCGCAAGGGTCGGTAGTGGTGACAGCAGGTGGTGTGACACTTACCGAAGGGTCAGATTATACTGTTGATTACTCTCTTGGTAAGGTCACAATCATAAACCAAAGCATTATTGATGCAGGAACCAACGTTACAGTCAGCCTGGAAAGTCAGTCGGAGTACTCAATGATACGAAAGACGATGATGGGCGTGAACTGGCAGTATGATTTTAATAAGAATTTCCAATTGGGTGGTACATTCCTGCGTCTCACAGAAAAACCTCTCACCACGAAAGTCAGCATGGGAGAAGAACCTGTGAATAATACTATCTGGGGACTGAATCTGAACTATAAAAAACAAAGCCAGTGGCTGACAAACCTCATTGATAAGATTCCGTTTATAGAAGCCACCGCACCATCAAGCATCAACGTGAGTGCAGAGTTCGCACAACTCGTTGCAGGCGAACCACAGGAGGTTCAAGGTGGGGCGTCTTATATAGATGATTTTGAAAATACGAAGAATCCTATAAGTGTGAAAACACCACAAGAGTGGATGTTATCCTCTGTACCATCTATGTTTAGTGAGAGCAATCTCAACAACGATGTGAAGAGTGGATATAATCGTTCACGCTTAGCGTGGTATGTTATAGATCCATTGTTTACACGAAGGAATTCATCACTCACTCCTGCACATATAAAACGCGACTTAGACCAACTCTCCAATCACTATGTGCGCGAGGTGTATGTACGTGAGCTTTATCCAAATAAAGACACGGGTACAGGAGAAAGCAATACCTTAGACATATTGAATTTGGCGTATTACCCATCAGAACGTGGTCCGTATAACCTTAATCCAGACTTGGACAGCGATGGTCATCTGACTGATCCGAAGACGAAATGGGGAGGAATGATGCGCAAACTCTCCACCAGTGATTTTGAAACCAGTAACGTGCAATACATCGAATTCTGGTTGCTTGATCCATTCATCTACACAAAAGACAGTCTGGAGTATGGTGGCAAGATGGTGATTAACTTGGGTGACATCAGTGAGGACGTGCTGAAGGATGGAAAGAAGAGTTACGAAAGTGGGTTGCCAGTGAACTCAGCTGCATCAACAACCAACACATCTTGGGGTAAAGTACCTGCAGAGAAGAGCGTAGTCTATTCGTTTAGTACAGAGAGCAATGCTCGTCAACGTCAGGATGTGGGATTGGATGGACTCTCTGACAGTGAAGAAGCCACATTCCCATCATACCAATCCTATCTCAATGAACTCACCAACCGAGGAGTTGTGAAATCAGATGTTTTGAAGACGTTCACACAAGACCCCGCAGGTGATAACTACCAGTATTTCCGTGGTACACGACTTGATTCCTTGCAGATGAATATACTTGACCGTTACAAGAAAATCAATTCACCACAAGGCAACTCACCAAATAGTGAAGACAGTGGGGAGTCATTCTCTACAGCATATAAGACTACTCCAGATGTAGAAGATATCAACCAAGACTACACCATGAATGAGTACGAGAATTATTATGAGTACTCAATGGATATACGTCCAGGTGAACTGTACGTAGGTAATGGATATATAGTGGATGAAAGAAAGACTACGGTTTCACTTCGTAACGGAAAGACAGAAGAAGCCACTTGGTATCAATATCGTATTCCTGTGGATGAGGGTATCGTGCGTGGAAAGATAAACGACAAGAGTAGTATACGTTTCATGCGTATATACTTAACTGATTTTGAAAAACCAATAGTCTTGCGTTTTGGAGCATTGGACTTAGTACGTGGTGAGTGGAGGACATACGGACAGTCGCTCAGCAATAAGGGTGGAGATATGTCTGGCGAAATCAAGACGTGGGCCGTCAATATAGAGGAGAACAATAATAAGACTCCTGTGAACTATGTGTTACCACCAGGCGTCACACGCGTCCTCGACCCATCTGAACCACAACTGACTCAAGCCAACGAACAAGCTCTTGCTGTGGAGGTAGATAACCTCTCTCCAGGTGATGCTAAGGCAGTGTATAAAAACATGAATCTCGACCTACGTAAGTACAAGCATCTGCAACTGTTCGTACATGCTAACGCTTTGCAAGGTGATACTCGCTTGAAAAGTGGAGATATGAAGGTCTTTCTGCGAATGGGTAGTGACTATAAAAACAACTACTACGAGTATGAAGTGCCACTCACTTTGACTCCTGCAGGTCATTACGATACTTACACGGGTGCGGGATGCCTGGCTGTATGGCCATCAGAAAACATGGTGGACATTGATTTCACAGTATTTACTGATATCAAACATAAACGTAACGTACAGAAGGCGGCAAAAGTAATATCCAGTTATGCCGAATTATTCAGCGATTATGATGCTGATCATATAAATAATAAGGTGAGTATCATGGGTAATCCTTCATTGGGAGAAGTGAAGACCATGATGATAGGCGTACGAAATGCCTCTGGTGAGATGCAGTCGGTGGAGGTGTGGGTTAATGAATTGCGCTTGCAAGGATTTAATAATGAAGGTGGTTGGGCAGCACAAGGTAATGTGAATATGCAACTCTCGGACGTGGGAAGTGTAAATATGACGGGACACGTGGAAACGGCAGGATATGGTGGCTTGGAAGAAGGAGTGTCATCACGTCGTGATGATAATCTCTACGAGTGGAGTGTGACGACCAACTTCGATTTAGGTCGTTTCTTCCCAGAGAAGTGGAAGATGAACCTACCGTTGTATTACTCTTATTCTTGGCAGAAGGTATCTCCAAAATATAATCCGTTTGACACAGATATGCTCTTGAAAGATGCCATAGATGAGTTAGAGTCAGAACACGAGAAAGACTCACTGAGAAGCATTACAGAGAGCGTCGTGAAGACCAAGAATTTCTCACTCTCCAGTTGGAAATCTGGTTGGGGACATAAGCTACCATTGCCAATCGACCCCAATAACTTCACATTTAGTTATGCATACAGCCAAAATTATAAGACTGGCGAAACAACGGTTTATGAAAATCAAGAGACGTGGAAAGCTAATTTGCAGTATTCATATTCTCCAAAGTATAAGACTTGGGAACCATTTAAGAATATGAAAGGTAAATCAAAGTGGCTAGATATCATAAAAGCACAAAACCTAAATTACCTACCACAGACGTTTACGTTTGATACAGATATTTCACGCTCGTATTATGAATTCCAAGAACGTGATATAGAGGCAAAGACACAACTGCCAGTAGTGTTCTCAGAACAATTCTTGTGGAACCGACAGATGACACTACGTTGGGACATATTCAAGTCCATGAAGATAAATTACTCTTCAGCTACACACGCAGAGATAGAAGAACCTTATGTAGTAGTCAATAAGAGTCTTTATCCAGATGAGTACGAGATGTGGAAAGACTCCGTAAAACATAGTCTCCGCAATATGGGGCGTCCACTGACTTATAACTCCTCATTCAGCATTTCTTACACCGTGCCGCTCAATAAGATACCAGCCTTGGACTGGTTGGGTGCAGATGGTAGTTATAATGCTACATACGGATGGACGCGCGGTGCAGAATTGGAGGATGGCAGTAGTTTGGGCAATACAGCTATCTCGCAGAGAAATCTTTCTCTTAATGGAAAAATCAATATGGAAACTCTCTACAAGAAAAGTAAATTCTTGGATGAGGCTAACAGCAGATTTGCAAGTGGAGGTAAGAATAAAAAGAATAACAACTCTCGCAATGCCCGCGCACGAGATGAGAAACGAAAACTCGGAGATTCGGATAGTAAAAACAACAATGCGAACGATAAAGAGAATAAAAAAGAGGATAAAAAAGAAAAGGGCTTCAGCAAAGAAGTGACACTTAATGACAGCACCTATACAGATATTCAACACGGACAGAACTCAAAGAAACTGATTGTGCGGGCAACTGATGCAAATGGAAAGAAGTATAACGTGGAATATAAGCGTGTTGATGCGAATACGATACGAATAAAAAACCAGGACACAGTGACAATCAAGGTCAATGTGGTGGCAAAAGCACCTAAGAAAATAAACACAGAGAGCACAGGATATAAAACTGCTCAGGTATTGGCACGTGGACTGATGATGATTCGCAATGTGAACGTGGCGTATAAGAATAACTACTCTCTCTCCTTGCCTGGCTTCCGCACAGAGGTGGGCAATGCCTTCGGACAGAAACACGTGAATGGCATATTATCTCCAGGTCTTGACTTCGCCTTCGGATTGATTGATGATAGTTTTGTTGATAAGGCACAGAGAAATGGTTGGCTGATGGGTGAAGGTAGCGACATCACCACTCCTGCCACTACGAATGCACTTGAAGACATACAACTACGTGCCACTCTCGAACCTCTGCGCGACCTGAAGATAGACCTCAATGCCAGTCGTTCTGTGAACAAATCCAAGAGCATACAATTCATGTATGACGGAAAGGTAACTCAGAGTGGTAACTTCACCATGACAACTATCTCCCTGAAGTCAGCCTTTGCTGGGTCGGGCTCGATAGGTGACAACTATGATTCCAAACCATTCAATGACTTCATCGCACTTTTGCCACAAGTGCGGCAACAAGTGGAAAATCAATACATCGGTTCTCGCTATCCACAAGCAGCGGGCGAAGAGTATGCAGGCAAACCATTTGACCCAGCCAATGGAACCGTTGATATGTATTCTGCAGATGTGATGATTCCTGCCTTCCTCTCTGCTTATTGCAACGGAAGCAGTGGGTCGTTAGATATCTTCCCAGCACTCTCACGCATGCTACCAAACTGGAGCATCACATATAGTGGACTGAGTAAGTTGCCTTGGTTTGCAGATCACTTCCGTAGTTTCAATATAAACCATGCCTATAAGAGTGTGTATGCTGTGGGTGCTTACAACTCCTTCACTAACTTTATGGAATATATGAATGATATAGGTTTCATAAACGATGTGTCAACAAACAAACCTGTGCCAAGCAGTATGTACAATGTTAGCACCATCTCTCTCAACGAATCATTCTCACCACTGATAGGTGTGGATATGACCTTCCTTTCCGGACTCACCACCAAACTGGAATATAAGAAAACACGTTCACTCAATCTCAGCATGACCAGCGTAGCCCTGACCGAGAACTACTCAAACGACTTCGTCATAGGAATTGGTTATAAGATAAAAGACCTTAACCTCTTTGGCGCAAAGCGTCTGCAAGACCCTGCCGCTTATGCCAAAGCAAAGAAAGCGAAGAAGGAACAGAAGAAAAACGGAGAAGAAAACAATAAGAGTAAATCCTCAGGTTCAAAACGTATTGGTGGCGTGAGTCATGACCTAAACATAAAATTTGACTTCTCCTATCGTCTGCAAAATGCCATCAACCGAAACATCCAAACACTCATCAATACAGGAACAAACGGAAGTACGGCATACAGTATAAAGGTACAAGGAGACTATACCTTCTCACGCATGCTCACCCTCACCGGCTATATGGACTGGCAAAAGAACGTACCACTCATCCAAACCAGTTCTTATCCTACAGTTACAGCCGATTTTGGTATCAGTATAAAATTCTCACTGACACGCTAAAATGCAAATATCTAAATACATAGAGTCACGTGATTGGGAAGGACTCTCGCTCCAGCTCAGCAGGATGTCCAACTCGGAATTCAGACGTACGGAGACCACCATACGCACCTATATGCAATCACTTGATAATGCACTCTTTTGGGAAGCATGGCAGCATCTGCTTGAGTATAGACATCAAGCATTTCTGGCATGTGTTCTCTCAGTGCGACATCTGGCAAAAAACAACAAAATCGATTTCAAATCAGAAGAAGCACAACGATGTGCTGCATGGATAATAAAATATCACTCCGATGAAGTCGTGAAAATACTTCGAATGGCGATACCTCTACTATGTACTGAGACACAAATAAGTGAGATATTTAATCTGTTCGGTATAGATGACGAAGAATCATGGATAAGCATCCTAATACGAGAAGAGACACCGCTCTCTTATTATATGCTGTTCCGTGCACTGCAGAAGGCAGATGATCCTGCCCTCTCGCGTGCGGTGTTCCTTAACATAATAAAACGCAATACAGACATATCTTTCAATATGTCCAGCATAATTAAGACATACTTTGGACTCGACGATGTGAAGAGCCATTTCGCACAGTCAGTTCAACCCTATGAACTCTCACACATCACACGCTCGTATGATAACTTTTATTATTACCTCATGGGCAAACAACCTACGATATGAAAGAAAACGTATTCACCCTATATGATATAACCCATAAAATAAGACAAACTGTTGACTCAGCATTCAGCAGTTCGTTGTGGTTACAGACAGAGATAAGTCAAATCAGCGCCAAACCCAATGGCCATTGCTATCTGGAGTTCATACAGAAACAAGAAAACACCGATCTCATATTAGCACGCTGTCGAGCCGTGATTTGGAGTAATCGTTGGAAGATGATTTCTCGTTTTTTTAAGGAAAATACAGGACAACCACTCTCTGCAGGCATGCAAGTGCTTATGCAAGTGAAGGTAGAGTTCAACGAACAATATGGTATCACTCTCATAGTGTCAGAGATAGACCCCACATATACCTTGGGCGATATGGCACGTCGTCGCCGTATGATTTTAGAACATCTGAAGGAGATGGGTATAGCAGATATGAACCGTTCCCTACCACTCCCTCGACTCCTACAACGCATAGCGGTCATTTCTTCTGAGACGGCAGCAGGCTGGGGCGACTTCCTTCGTCAGATAGAAGACAACCAATACGGACTACGATTTGATGTGCGCTTATTTCCTGCCGTCATGCAAGGCGATGGGGTGGAGGCAAGCATCATATCAGCATTGGAACAAATCAGCGAGATACAAGACCAGATAGATGTCGTAGTAATTATTCGTGGCGGAGGAGCAGCAGCAGACCTATCAGGATTTGATACTATCGGTTTGGCAGAGAATGTCGCACAATTCCCACTGCCAATCATCACAGGCATAGGCCATGAACGAGATGACACAGTGATAGATATGATTTCAACCGTACGAGTCAAGACACCTACTGCAGCAGCCGAATACCTATTGGCTCACCAACTCAATGAACTCCTTTTAATTGATAACCTGACTACTCGTTTACAACGAGCTTCAGAGACATATATCAAACAAGAGGAAAAAAGACTTTCACTCTGTGAACAACGTGTCAAACAATGTCCTCGTTATTTCTTGCAACAACTACACCACACACTCGACCTATATACTACAAAATTAAACAGCGCCGACCCACAACATGTCTTAAAAATGGGATATGCTGTCGTGCGAAAAGACGGTAAAGCCGTGAAAGATATTAAGCAAATTGATAATAATGATATAGTAGAGGTTACTGTATTTAAAGGAACAAAGACGTTTGAAGTGAGAGAGAAGTGAGAGGAGTGAGAGAAGTGAGAGGAGTGAGAAAAAATTCGCTTTGCGAAAAAATATTAAATGATATGCACAATCACTACGCGCAAGTTACTCTCGCTCGTAAAAATCAAATTTAAAAAAAGTCTTTTTTTATTTTTTTTTGCAAGATTAAAAAATATTTTTTAACTTTACAACATAATGAAGAAGTTGATGCAAATACATAATACTCTGCAATGCTGTAATACAATGAATTACAGTGTCTTAGCAATGGGGGGGGGTAGTAACTCTCTGTCCTTCAGTGCGTTGGCGCATTCTTCTCCATTTTTATTTTGATACATATAAGCGACTTTGTGGACTTTGGTCTGCGAGGTCGTTATTTTTTTTGGTAATGTATAGTTTACATATTTATTAATTCTTAAAAACAACAACTTATGAAACACTTAAAATTTTTGCTTTTTGCTGCCTTTGTTCTTCTGGTAGGCGCCAAGGCATTTGCAGAGAGTGACTATGACGGGGTGTATGCCTGGGTACAGGGCGAATCCACCTGTTATAGGCTCAGTGATTATCCTACTGTTGAGTACGACGGAATGGATGCTATTCTGAGCATAGGCGGTGTGGAACAGCTACGTGTAGATGTGTCGCAAGGTGAACTGATGGTATGCTTCGGCACTTACGTACCTTCCTCGGTACCTGTAACCATCTCTTCAGCACTCCGTGGAACATTTGCCTGTCCCTATCCATTAGACTTCACGGGCCTTGATATCCGTGCCTACGTGTGTACAGGTACAGATAACATGAACAGAGCCGTGATGGAACAGGTGAATACGGTTGCTGCAGGTACAGGACTCTACGTAGCTGCTGAAGTGGCAGATACTTACGATGTGCCTGTATATACCGGCAGTGAGTTCGACGAACTACAAGGCGAGAATATGCTTGTAGGCAACTATGGTGGTGAGATGATAGAGATAGAGCAGCACGAGACCATTGGCTCCGTGCAATATACTAATTATGTTCTTCAGAAGCACTCCACCGACACCAAGCCACGTTTCTATAAGGTGAGTTCAACAGGTAACCCCGTAGCTGACCGCCGCGCCTATCTTCATCTGCCTTCGCAGAGTGTTGGTGCGAAGGAAGTGGTAGATATTGATGGGCTCGACGCAACAGTCATTGAAACCTCAAAGGGTGTTCACGAAACCGATGGCACGGTACGCAAGGACGGCAAATACATCATTGGCCAGCGCCTTATCATCATCAAAGATGGCAAATGGTACGATGCCAACGGCATAGTAGTTGATAAATGATAATATAGGATTGATATAGAACAGATAATTTATAAATTAAAATATATAATTGCAATGAAACGAATATTTACATTTTTCAGTTTTCTGCTTTTGGTCACTATGACCATGCAGTCACAGGTAGTTGTGCATTATGACCACAGTGGCAACGTATTGAGCGTTTTCACATCATCCCAAGTAGCAAAAACCGTATGGATGCAAAGCATTCAGCCAACGAGTGTCACTCTATCTCAATCTACATGCGCTCTCTCAGTAGGCGACAGCGAACTTCTCACAGCCACAGTGTCTCCCGACTATGCCACCAACAAGTCTGTAAGCTGGAGCACCTCCGATGCGACAGTAGCTACAGTATCAAGCACAGGCTTAGTGACAGCATTAGGCGTAGGCACTGCTACTATCACAGCCACCACCGTTGATGGTGGCAAGACCGCTACTTGTACGGTTACAGTAAAACCAGGATATGTTGACCTCGGTCTTTCTGTTAAGTGGGCTACTTGCAACATAGGGGCTTCTTCCCCTGAGGATTATGGTGATTATTATGCTTGGGGTGAGACAGAGACTAAGAGCAATTACAGTTGGAGTACCTATAAATGGTGCAATGGTTCAAGAAGTACTATGACTAAGTACTGCACAAGCAGTAGTTATGGCACTGTCGATAACAAAACCACGCTCGATGCAGATGATGATGTAGCTTATGTTAAGTGGGGTGATAGTTGGCGCATGCCAACCAAGTCAGAGCAAGACGAACTTCGCAATAGTTGTACTTGGAGTTGGACCACTCAGAATGGCAAGAATGGTTATAGGGTAACAGGTCCAAACGGTAACAGTATTTTTCTGCCTGCTGCTGGCTCCCACGAAGGTACGAGCCTTTACGATGCTGGTTCTTACGGCTACTATTGGTCCAGTTCTCTCTATTCGAGCAGTTCTCGCGACGCCTACGATCTCAACTTCAACTCTGGCGACGTGAATTGGTACAATGACAATCGTTACCTCGGGCAGAGTGTTCGCCCTGTCTATGGTGATGCCGTTCATGTAACAGGCATTATACTCGACAAGACTGAATTAAAACTGTCTGTTGATGCTACCGAGACACTTACAGCTACAATAGCTCCTGCTGACGCCACCAACCAGAATGTAACTTGGACAAGCAGCAACACAGCCGTTGCCACAGTATCAAGCACAGGCGTAGTGACTGCCGTAGCCGCAGGCACTGCTACCATTACTGCCACCACAGAAGATGGTGGTATGACCGCCACGTGCGAGGTGACAGTAAAAGATTATAACGGACACGCTTATGTTGACCTCGGCCTTCCAAGTGGATTGCTTTGGGCAACTTGCAACATAGGTGCTTCTTCTCCTGAGGATTATGGTGATTATTATGCTTGGGGTGAGACAGAGACTAAGAGCAATTACAGTTGGAGTACCTATAAATGGTGCAATGGTTCATTTACTACTATGACTAAGTACTGCACAAGCAGTAGTTATGGCACGGTAGATAACAAGACCACCCTCGAACTGAGCGACGATGTAGCTCATGTTAAGTGGGGTGGTAGTTGGCGCATGCCGACCTATGCTGAGCAGACCGAACTCCGCACCAACTGTACTTGGACTTGGACTACTCAGAATGGCAAGAATGGTTATAAGGTTACAGGTACAAACGGTAACAGTATTTTCCTGCCTGCTGCGGGCTATCGCGGCGGTACGGGCCTGAACCTCGCTGGTTCGGACGGCGACTACTGGTCCAGTTCGCTCAGCTCGAGCGACCCGACCCTCGCGTACTTCCTGTACTTCAACTTCGGCTTCGTGGATTGGAACGGCTACAGCCGTTACATCGGGTTCTCTGTGCGCGCTGTCTCAGAATAACCAAAGTGTGTCCTTTCCCGGGCATGCAATGCAAAAAAAAATGAAAGCAAGCGAAAAATAAAAAAATAAATTCTTCTGCTGTCAGCGGTCTGCAGACCGCGACGAGACAGCAGCGGAATTTATTTTTTTCGCGCCACAAAAAAAACAAATAATTTATAACAAAAAAGGTTATGTCAGCATTGTCAGAAATTGTAAAATTAGAGTCCACTCACTCAGAAGAGAGTGCCAACTTGTACAACATTCATTTGTTTCCTGTCGGTAAGTTCTTCCGTGCTTATGAATGGAGTGCGTGGCTCGTGGTGACGCATATCAATGACTTCAAGGTGATACACACTATGGTTAAGGCGATTGATCGTGACGTGTGTTATATAGGGTTTCCACAAGAGACATTGGAGAAATGGACTCCCGAGGGAGCCGTGGTGACAGAGAGGGCTGACGGAGGCAAGGATATGCAACTCGCTGAGAAGTTTCAAAGACTTTTTGAGAACACGACTGAAATGACTGCTGAATTTTGTAAGTGGCGCGAGAGTATTCCAATAGCCAATATAGAAAAGAAAAATAAAAATGAAAAAGGCTTTTCTGCAGACGAGGGATGAGAGAGTGGGGTTGTTTTCTGCAATAAACTCGTTCTTAGGTGTGTTGGGGCACTATAAGTCCTACAACATCAAAGCCCAACTTTTCCTCTTGACTCCATACTTCACCAGGTATGGTTTTTTTACGCCCTGGCTGAGGAAGTATAAATTAAGTTGATTCATTATATTCTTAACGTTACATTATATAGAGGAGTGAGTTGCCTCCCCCAAACCCCCTCCCATAGAGGGGGCTTTAGACAAGATAGGGACGAG
>R20__coassemble_349_pt1 | contig 35359 bp, 25 predicted proteins | sample R20__metabat2_high_PE_015 | metagenome-assembled genome bin R20 | reverse complement strand
GGTTATATCCCTGGAGCAGAACCAACTGGCGAATTGGCAGAAAGTGGTCCTAAAGAAATTGCTGACGTAACTAACGCACCACAATTATCCGAGGTAGTGAAGAAATATAATATTGACACTATCTATAACCTTGCTGCACTGCTTAGTGTAGTAGCAGAAAAGAAACCTATATTAGCATGGAAAATAGGTATTGACGGACTATGGAATATCTTGGAAGTAGCACGTGAAAACAACTGCGCCGTATTCACACCAAGCAGCATTGGTTCTTTTGGACCTTCTACTCCTCATAATGGTACTCCACAGGACACACTACAACGTCCACGTACCATATATGGCATTTCAAAGGTTACTACAGAAATGCTTTCTGATTATTATTTCTCAAAATATGGCGTTGACACACGTGCTGTACGCTTTCCTGGACTTATCAGTTTCGTAACTCCTCCAGGTGGTGGAACAACAGATTATGCTGTAGATATATTCTATTCTGCCGTACGTGGAGAGAAGTTTATATGTCCTATTGCAGAGGGTACTTACATGGATATGATGTACATGCCAGACGCCTTACATGCCGCTATCTCATTAATGGAGGCTGACCCTGCACGTCTCATCCACAGAAATGCTTTTAATGTAACAGCAATGAGTTTTACTCCAGAACAGATTTATTCTGAAATCTGTCTATATTGTCCAAAATTTGAAATGGTTTATGATGTTGACCCTCTGAAACAAAGCATCGCTGACAGTTGGCCAAACTATATGGATGACTCAGCCGCACGAAACGAATGGGACTGGGCTCCTAAATATGACATTCACAATATGACAGTGGATATGTTAGAGAAATTGAAATTAAAATTGGGATAAACGTTAAAAATATGGATAAATTAAGTTATGCGCTCGGTCTGGGTATAGGACAGCAACTCAGACAGATGGGGCTCAAGGATGACCTCAAAATTGATGACTTTGCACAATCAATAACTGACGTACTTCAAGGTAACGAGCTGAAAATAAAGAATCAAGATGCACAGAAAATTGTAAATGATTTTTTTGAGGCACAAGAATCAAAATTACAAGCTCAGCGTATGGAAGCAGGTAAGGTGCAGCTTGAAGAGGGAAAAGCCTTCCTCGTAGAAAATGGCAAGAGAGAAGGTGTCGTAACGACTAAATCAGGACTACAATATGAGGTACTTCAAGAGGGCACAGGAAAAAGTCCTAAGGCAACCGATAAGGTACAGTGTCATTACGAAGGAAGACTTCTCAACGGTAGTGTGTTTGACAGTAGTTACAAAAGGAATGAACCTGCTGTGTTTGGTCTGAACCAAGTAATTGCTGGATGGACTGAAGGTGTGGGACTCATGAAAGAAGGTGCTAAATATCGTTTTTACATCCCTTATCTCCTTGCTTACGGAGAAAGTGGTGCAGGAGAGATGATTCCTCCTTATGCAACACTTATATTTGATGTGGAATTACTGAAAGTACTATAAATTTGAATAATTAATAAAATAACAAAACTATGAAGAAAATTTTTGCAATCGTAGCCGTAGGGGCTACACTCGCCCTCGCAAGTTGTGATGGTGGAGTAAATCCTACACTCAATGACAATGTTGACTCTATTGCTTATAACCTCGGACTCTCTCAAGGTGATGGTTTGAAGCAATACATGCAGATGCAACTGAAGATCGACTCTACTATGATTGATGATTTCATCAAAGGTCTGCAAGAGGGTGCACTGAAAGAATCTGATAGCGGTGATGACGCTTATCGCAAAGGACTTGAAGTAGGCGCTCAAATCAAACAGATGGCTGAAGGTCTGTCAAGAGAGGTGTATGCTGATGATTCTACAAAACAAGTAAATCCAAAGAATATTGTTGCAGGTATCATTGCTTGTTTGAAGAACAAAGCCCCAATGAGTGCAGATTCTGCTTTCGCTACGTTCAACAAACAACTTGAACCTATTCGTGAAAAGAATATGATGAAACAATATGGTAAGGAGAAGGCAAATAATGAAAAATGGCTTCAAGAAAATGCTAAAAAGGAGGGTGTACAAACTCTTCCTTCAGGATTGCAATACAAAGTCTTGGTTGAAGGTAATGGTCAACTCCCTAACGACACAACCGTTGTTCGTTGTCGCTACGAAGGTAAACTCATCAACGGCACTGTCTTTGACAGCAACTTAGAGAGCGAACAACCTTTGCAAATAAATATGGCTCAACCTAACGTTATCGAAGGATGGGTTGAGGTGTTAAAGATGATGCCTGCTGGAAGTAAGTGGGAAGTTTACATCCCTTACAAACTGGGATATGGAGTACAAGATATGGGACAAATCAAACCTTTCTCTACACTCATTTTCACAATTGAAACTCTAAAATAAGACGATGACAACAATGTTTATAACAACAAAGTCAAGGGTGATGATCATAGCATTGTCACTCTTGGCAATGATGACTTCACTCAATGCACAGAAGAAATCTTCACAGATAAAATTGACAACACCTGCCGACTCAGCAGCATATATTTTCGGTGCTATGCAAGCCAATGGTCTCAAAGATTACCTCGTAAATGAATTAGGGGTTGATACAACCTATATGGAGTATTTCTATAAAGGACTTCTGACACGCGTAGGTGAAGATAACACAGACAAGAAAAACGTAGCAAGACTGGCAGGCCAAACAATTGGTGGAGATATCGTAAAGTTTGGCAAACAACTAAGCAAACAGTTTTTTGGAGATAATAGTGAAGAAACAATTGATAACAAAATCATTGCAGAATCTATGATTGCTTCTCTGAAAGGAGAAAATCAATATACCACCCAACAAGCCAATGACCTTTTTCGTGACATCATGACAAAAAAACAAGAGGAATTGAAAGAGAAATCCTATGGTAGCAACCGCCTTGCTGGAGAACAATTCCTTACTGAAAACGCGAAGAAACCTGGCGTCAACACATTACCAGGTGGTGTACAATACAAAATACTTAAAGAAGGGACAGGTATAAAACCAAAAGCTACAGATAAAGTCAGTGTGAATTATGAAGGACACTTGATTGACGGAACAGAATTTGACAGCAGTTACAAACGTGGCAAACCTTCAGAATTCAAATGTAATCAAGTAATAAAAGGTTGGACAGATGCGCTGACAAACATGCCAGTAGGCAGTAAGTGGGAGGTTTACATACCACAAGACAGAGCATACGGAGATCGTGAGGCAGGTAGCATAATCAAACCTTATTCCGCACTCATCTTCACAGTTGAATTACTTGACATTGTGAAATAATACAGAAACAAAACATATGGAATATAATTTTCGGGAGATTGAAAAAAAGTGGCAAGAGGCATGGAAACAACAAGGTTTATATCATGTCACTGAAGACACGAATAAGCCAAAATACTACGTATTGAACATGTTTCCTTATCCATCTGGAGCAGGGCTCCACGTGGGACACCCTCTTGGTTACATAGCAAGTGATATTTATGCTCGTTACAAACGTCTGAAAGGATTCAACGTGCTTAACCCAATGGGGTACGACGCTTATGGACTACCTGCAGAGCAGTATGCCATACAAACAGGACAACATCCTGAGGTGACGACAAATCAAAATATAGCACGATATCGTGAACAATTAGACAAGATCGGATTCTCTTTTGACTGGGACAGAGAGATCCGAACCTGCTCTCCCGATTATTATCACTGGACACAGTGGACCTTTGAACAAATGTTCAACAGTTACTACGATGAGAAACAACAAAAAGCACGTCCTATCAGTGAATTAATAGAGACTTTCAAGCATGAAGGTATACAATTTGACGGGAAAAGATGGGATGAACTCAGCGAACAAGCACAGAGTGATGTATTGATGAATTATCGTATTGCTTTCCTTGGCGAAACAATGGTGAATTGGTGCCCTAAACTCGGAACCGTACTTGCCAATGACGAAGTAGTGGACGGACTGAGCGTGCGAGGTGGTTATCCTGTTGTTCAACAAAAGATGCGTCAGTGGTGCCTACGAGTCAGTGCTTACGCACAACGTCTGCTTGATGGGTTAGACACCTTAGATTGGACAGACTCCATAAAAGAGACACAACGCAACTGGATTGGACGAAGTGAAGGCGCAGAGATGGACTTTCACACAAAAGACGGCGTTTCTTTCACAATATTTACTACCCGTGCAGACACTATCTTTGGGGTCACATTCGTAGTGCTCGCACCTGAGAGTGAGCTCGTTATGAAAGTCACTACCGACAGCAAAAGAGACGAAGTCAATGCTTACATAAACGAAACACGCAAACGCACAGAGAGAGAAAGAATGATTGATCGCAAGGTGAGTGGTGTCTTCACTGGAAATTATGCAATAAACCCACTTAATGGGAAAGAAATTCCTATTTTTGTCAGCGATTATGTGCTTGCAGGATATGGTACTGGTGCCATCATGGCAGTTCCGGCACACGACAGCAGAGACTATGCTTTTGCAAAACACTTTGACCTACCAATCATACCACTGATTGAGGGGTGCGATGTAAGTGAAGAGAGTTTTGATGCAAAAGAAGGAATCATGTGCAATAGTGATTTCTTAAATGGTCTAACAGTGAAAGAAGCCATACGTAAGACAAAAGAATATATAACGGAAAAGGGTATTGGTAGGGTAAAAGTAAATTATAAGTTACGTGATGCCATTTTTTCACGCCAACGTTATTGGGGCGAACCTTTCCCTGTTTACTATAAAGACGGCATTCCAAATATGATTCCAGAAGAATCGTTGCCACTCATTCTCCCTGAGGTTGAAGATTTCAAACCTACAGAAGACGGCAGACCACCACTTGGAAATGCTAAGAACTGGGATTATCAAGGTCATGCATTAGAGCTCTTTACTATGCCAGGTTTTGCTGGCAGTTCGGCTTATTACCTGCGTTATATGGACCCACACAACAATCAGGCACTCGTAGGCAAACACGCTTGTGAATACTGGAGGAATGTAGACCTCTATGTCGGAGGCAGTGAACATGCCACTGGACATCTCATTTACAGTCGTTTCTGGAATAAATTCCTTTATGACATTGGTGTGAGTTGCACGGACGAACCATTCCAAAAACTCGTAAATCAGGGCATGATTCAAGGACGAAGCAACTTTGTTTATCGTGTGCAAGGAACAAATAAGTTTGTCAGTTATAACTTACGTAAACAATATGAAACCACACCTATTCACGTCGATGTAAATATAGTTAGCAATGACATACTTGACACAGAGGCATTTAGACGTTGGAGACCTGAATATCAAGACGCACAGTTTATTCTCGAAGATGGAAAATACGTGTGCGGTTGGGCTGTTGAGAAGATGTCTAAGTCAATGTTCAATGTAGTCAACCCTGACGACATAATTGAAAAGTACGGAGCAGACACACTCAGAATGTACGAAATGTTTCTTGGACCAGTACAACAAAGCAAACCATGGGACACTAACGGCATTGACGGTTGTCATCGTTTTCTAAAGAAACTATGGGGATTTGCTCAGCAGGCAACAGAAGAGGCACTTCCGAATAAAGATGAACTTCGCTCGCTACATAAGCTTATAAAGAAAGTTACGGAAGACATTGAAAACTTCTCATTCAACACGAGTGTGGCTGCGTTCATGATATGTGTAAACGAACTCAGTGCTGTCAAATCAAAAAACAAACAGATTGCGCGCACTCTCGCTATACTCATTGCACCATTTGCCCCACATATAGCAGAAGAGATATGGCATAATATAGGCGAGACAACAAGTGTCTGTGAGGCTGAATGGCCTAAATTCAATGAGGATTATTTAAAAGAAGATATGGTTAAAATGATGATTAGTTTCAACGGTAAAACACGCTTCCCTATGCAGTTTGCTACAGATTTAAGCAAGGAAGATATGGAGAAGATGGTGTTGGCGGATCCACAGACAGAAAAATATCTTGGTGGTAAGGCTGTGACAAAAGTAATCATCGTACCAGGTAAAATGATAAATATAGTTCACGAAAAATGAAACTTCAATTAGCGTCTATCCAAGAAGAAATGCGAGGTGAATTGCGTAGTTACATATTCATAACACTCGCCATTGCTCTCTATTCTGTATCATTCACGCTCTTTCTACTCCCCTATAAAATCACATCAGGCGGAGTTGCTGGTATTGCATCACTAATTTACTTTGCAACGGGTTTCAAGGTTTATTATTCCAATTTTATTATCAATGCCATTTTGTTGATTATTGCGGTAAGAATCATTGGATGGAAATTCTGTCTGAAAACCATTTATGGTGTGGGGTCCATGACATTCTTTTTGTGGTTAGCACAAATGGTTTTTCAAGATGCTAACGGTCAGTTACCACATATAGTTGGGGATCAGTCGTTCATGGCTGTGGTATTGGGATCTATGCTGGAAGGTGTGGCTCTTGGTATTTGTTTTTCAAATAATGGAAGTACTGGAGGTACTGACATTGTGGCAGCTTGTGTCAACAAATACAAAGACATCTCTTTGGGACACATGCTCATCGTAATGGACTGTGTAATAATTTCCTCAAGTTATTTTATTTTTGAACCAGAGATGGGTAACGCTGGAGCTTGGCAGAAGGTGGTGTTTGGTTATGTTTGCTTATTAATTTCGGGTCTCACACTTGACCGAGTGATGGACAGCAACCGACAAAGTGTTCAGTTTCTCATATTCTCACGCAACTACCGTGGCATAGCCAACAAATTAAATCGCGAAGGATTTGGTGTGACCGTATTAGATGGTACTGGATGGTTCACAAAGACGGAACGAAAGGTGGTAGTGCTTATTGCACGGAAAGTACAGTCACAACGCATTTTCAAGTTCATCAAAGAGATTGACCCTTACGCATTCATCTCTATGGAGAAGTGTCAAGGGGTTTATGGTGAAGGGTTTGATTGTATTAAAGCAAAAGTAAAGACGAAGCCTACGCTCGTATTTGCCACAAACAACAAGCATAAATTATCAGAAGTGCGCAAGATGATTGGAGATAAATTTGAAATACGTAGTCTGGAAGATATCGGTTGTCACACTGCTATACCCGAGACATCAGACTCATTCAAAGGTAATGCACTTCAAAAAGCTGAATTTATAAAGAAATACTACGGTTTTGATTGTTTTGCTGACGACACAGGTTTAGAATGTACTGCGTTGGATGGTGCACCCGGTATTTATAGTGCACGGTATGCAGGCGAGGACTGCAACACCCCTGCCAATCGTGCCTTACTTTTGAAAAATATGGCAGAGAAGGAAGATAGAACAGCACAATTCACAACAAGTATAGCATTGATTTACAACGATGAGACTCATTTCTTTGACGGCATAGTGAAAGGTATTATCACAAATGAAGAGCGAGGTGAAGGTGGATTTGGATACGATTCACTATTTATTCCTGAAGGCTATGACAAGACCTTTGCAGAACTCGGTGAAGATGTGAAAAATAAAATCAGTCACCGAGCACAAGCCGTAAGAAAATTAACAGAATTTCTTAAATAACTCCAATTTTTTAAATCATAAATATGAAAAAAATAGTCTTTGTCTTATTCTCACTGATTCTTGCTGGGAATATAAAATCGCAGACTTGGAAAATATATCCTTCGTACGGCACACCAACAAAAGCAGTAAAGGTTGGAAGTAAGATTTATTCCGTGTCTGAAGGTGCTTTATTCAGTTATGACATAGAAGATCAAAGTGTTGAAACCTACGACAAGACTTCAGAACTAAGTGATTATGGAGTGACGAGTATTGCGGCTTGTACGTCATTGAAATTACTAGTAGTACTCTATAAAGATGCCAACATAGATTTGTTAGGCGAACAGTCTTCCTACAATATCCCCGACATAAAACAGTACACTATGAGTGATAAGACACTCAACGAATTACGCGTTTTTGAGAAAGAAGCCACAATCTCCACCAACTCCGGCCTCATCATCTTAGATATAAGAGAACAAAACATCAAGAATTTCTACGATCTCGGACAAAAAATACAAAGTTGTATCATTCGTGATAGTTACATTTATGTAAAAACGCCTAATAACATCTATCAAGGTGACCGACGTCAAAACCTCTTAGACAAGTCCAATTGGAGAGTTGTTTCCTCTTCTATTGTTGATTTCAACGCGTTTCAGCAAGCAGAAGAACAAACAAATCAAGAGTTACTCTCCAAGGTGAAGGATATCACTATAAGTGGCCCAAAACGCAATGCTTTTTACAGAATGAACATGGATTCTGACAACCGACTCATCGTTGCGGGAGGATGTTATAATGTCCCAGAATTGCATCGTGATGGTACGATAATGACCTACGAGAATGGTAAGTGGGATGCCTTTGATGAAACAAGTGCACAACACTTTCTCAATCAGAGCAACCGTGAGTATTATCAAGACATAACCGACGTCGTTCAAGTGCCTGATGAACAAAATCATTATTTTGCAAGTTCTACGTGTGGGGGGTTATTTGAGTTCAAGAACGGAAAATGTGACACACTCTACTCATGTGACAACTCTCCGTTGCTCTCTATGAGCCCAAGCAGTTCTAGAAAAAAATACTATGTACGACTTTCAGCATTGAGCATGGACAGTAACAACAACCTATGGATGTGCAATAACGAGTGTGACACCATTATCCGCATACTACGTGCTGATCACACTTGGACCACTTGTTACATATCCGAAATAAGTAAGTTTCCTACTTTTGACCAAATACATTTCGACACTCGTGGTTGGGCGTGGGTCAATAGTCGTCGAAGTACTTCTGCTGGTGCTCAAGCCGGTATTCTTGTCATTAGTCCTAAAGGTACAGAAGGTGCAAAGAGTACTGAGAGGCACATCTTTGTTCACGACTTAGTGAATGATGATGGAACAAGTTATACTTCTAATTTCTCATTACTTAATTGTATTGCAGAAGACATATCAGGCAGGATATGGATAGGTACCAATCAGGGTATTTTTTACATAGAAGACCCTACTACCATTTACAACACCAACTTCACCTACACACAGCCAAAGGTGCCAAGAAATGACGGAACCAACTATGCAGACTATCTGCTTAATCAAGTGACAGTGAAGTGCATCACCGTTGACGGATGTAATCGTAAGTGGATCGGTACATCAGGCAACGGGGTTTATCTCGTCAATGAAGACGGAACAGAAATTCTACAACACTTCACCACTTCTGACAGTCCACTCATTTCTGACGACATCTATACGATAGCCATTGATGGACGCACAGGTGAGGTATTTTTTGGAACGGTTGATGGATTATGTTCTTATATGAGTGATTATTCCGACCCAGTGAGTGATTTTGACAAAGACTTGGTAAAAGTTTATCCTAATCCTGTTCGTCCAGAACATACCGGCGACATACAAATCACTGGACTTCAAAACGATAGTTACGTCAAGATTATAAGTGCTAACGGCAGGCTCATTCATTCTGGCACATCTGTTGGAGGTAAATATACTTGGGACCGAAGTCGTAACGGAGGTGGCAATGCTTCCTCAGGAATATATTATATACTCGCTACAGATAAAAATGGAGAAGAAGGTGTCGCAGGTAAATTCCTAATTGTGAAATGATAAATCTCATCATACCTATCATATACCTTATGTTTGATTCTTGCTCGACAGTGTTTCAACCGGGCAATATGACGGTGTATGATGGTGATGCGTGTGTACTCACCACACGAGTTGAGATTCGTTATCGAGGAGCATCTGCACTTCAGTTTCAAAAAAAATCTTTTGGAATAAAATTACTGAACGAAGACGGCACAGACAGAGACTTTTCGTTTTTTGATATGAGGAGTGACAACTCCTGGATTCTTGATGCAATGGCTTGTGACAAATCACGTATGCGCAATCGTGTGTGTATGGACTTATGGAGAGACTTCTCCGTTAGTCCTTATTACTCCACGACAGAGCCCAAACAAAAGAACTACACTGACGGGCGTTTCGTTGAGGTTTATGTGAATGGAGATTATCAGGGGATTTACTGTCTCTCGGAAAAGATAGATAGAAAACAACTGAAACTAAAGAAATTTACCACAAACGAAATGCGTGGAGCATTATACAAGACTGTGAAATATGCCAATCTTCACAGCCTGGATGAAGCCTTTTACCATTTTTCTAACGACTCTGTTTCTTGGCAAGGTATAGAATTTCAGTATCCAGATATGAGCGAGCAAGGACCCTGTGATTGGACGCCACTTGTTAACCTTATTCGTTACCTAAACTTCAGTGACAGTGTAGAGATAAATCGCTCCTTTACTAATCGCATTGATGTCCCTCTGTGGGTTGATTATTTTCTCTTCGTTGACTTAATCATGGGTGATGACAACATTTCAAAAAACCAATACCTTTACTTTTATGACACATCAATGCCAAGTAAACTATGTATTGCTCCGTGGGATCTTGATGCCACTATAGGGCGCGATTGGCTTGGCAATGAAAACGATGCAAATAGAGAGATGAACCTCTCTAATTGGGTCAACTATCATCTTTCTTATGTTTACACCCCCACGTTTACGGCATATAAAGATCGGTATTTTGAACTTCGAGATAATCTCTTTCATCCAGATTCTCTCAAGTCAAGGTTCTCGCATTATTTCATACATCTCCACGATGTGCTTCTCAAGGAACAAGAGAGATGGAGCGGTGTTGATGGTATTGACTTAGACTTTGACAATGAACACGAATATATTAAAACATGGATAGATAAACGAATTGAATTTCTTGACCATCAATACAGTCACCCCTTGTCTATTGAAGCGTTTAAGAAATTTGAAAAGTTTGAGAGGTTTGAAAAGTTTAATCTTGCTGGACAACGTGTCAGCGATGACTATAAAGGTATATATATCATTAAAGGTAAAAAATACATAAATAATGGAAGCATTAGACATTAAAGAAATGCAAGATGTTGTCGTACGCTTTTCTGGCGACTCTGGCGACGGTATGCAACTTGCCGGAAACATCTTCTCGACTATCTCTGCAATAGTGGGAAACAGCATCAGTACGTTTCCCGATTATCCAGCTGACATACGCGCCCCACAAGGTTCGCTTACAGGAGTTTCTGGTTTTCAAGTTCATATTGGTGCAGAACGTGTTTATACACCAGGTGACTTGTGCGACGTACTCGTAGCTATGAATGCAGCAGCACTCAAGACACAATACCGTTACGCTAAACCAGATGCCACCATCATCATTGACACCGACTCCTTTGGTCCTAATGACTTGAAGAAGGCTGAGTTCCAAACTTCAGATTATCTCGGTGAGATGCAAATCAATCCAGATCGTGTCATCCAGTGTCCACTCACACAAATGGTAAAGGACTGTTTGTCAGACACAGACTTAGACCTTAAGTCTGTACTCAAGTGTCGCAATATGTTTGCACTTGGACTGGTTTGCTGGCTTTTCGACAGAGACCTTGATGTAGCATTTAACTTCCTTCGTGAGAAATTTGCAAAAAAACCCGCTCTCGCTCAAGCCAATATAAAGGTCATTCAAGCAGGTGCAGACTACGGTCACAACACACATAGCAGTGCACTTAACGTACGTCGCATTGAGACCAAAGAAAAGACACCGGGACGCTACTTGGACATCACTGGAAACAAAGCCACTGCCTACGGCCTCATTGCAGCAGCAGAGAAGTCAGGCACTCAACTTTATCTTGGTTCTTACCCTATCACACCTGCTACAGACATACTGCACGAACTCTCAAAACACAAGAGTCTTGGTGTGAAGACCGTACAGTGTGAAGATGAGATCGCAGGTTGCTGCTCTGCCTTAGGCGCATCATTTGCTGGAGCCTTAGCTGCAACCAGCACCTCGGGACCGGGCATCTGTCTGAAGAGTGAAGCTATGAATCTAGCTGTCATTATGGAACTGCCACTCGTCGTCATTGACGTTCAGCGTGGTGGTCCAGCTACAGGTCTTCCAACCAAAAGCGAGCAGACAGACCTTTTACAAGTATTGTTCGGACGCAATGGTGAGAGTCCTATGCCAGTCGTTGCTGCCACCAGTCCCACAGATTGTTTTGACGCAGCCTACCAAGCATGTAAGATAGCACTCGAACACATGACACCAGTAGTTCTGCTGACCGACGGATATGTTGCAAACGGCAGTGGTGCGCTACGTCTGCCAGAGATAGATAAACTCCCAACGATAACACCTCCGTACGTACCTGAGCAACTACTTGGCTCATGGACTCCATACATGCGCAACGACTCAGGTAGTCGCTATTGGGCTGTACCCGGTAGGAAAGGATTTGAACACATACTTGGTGGTCTGGAAAAAGACGATAAGACAGGAGCAATATCAACAAATCCAGAGAACCACGACCTGATGGTTCGTCGTCGTCGTGAGAAAGTAGAAAACATATCCGTACCACCACTTGAGGTGATGGGTGATGAAGAATACGCCGAACTCTTGATAGTGGGATTTGGTGGTACGTTTGGTCATCTGCACGCAGCCATGGATGTGATGAGAAGCGAAGGCAAGAGAGTAGCACTTGCACAGTTCAAGTACCTCGCTCCGCTGCCAAAGAACACCGCAGACGTACTGCTACGTTATCCCTGCGTGGTGGTGGCAGAACAGAACTCCGGACAACTCGCCTCATATCTGCGCATGAAGATAGATGGTTTTGTTCCTCATCAGTACAACGAAGTGAAAGGTCAACCATTCATTGTCAGCGAACTCGTAAAATACTTCAACACATTAATTGAACAATCATAATAAAAAAATATGGAAGCAAAAGATTATAAAAAAGGTCAGCCACGTTGGTGTCCTGGTTGCGGAGACCACTTCTTTCTCGCTAGCCTACATAAAGCACTAGCTGAGATAGGTGTTGCCCCTGAAAATATAGCAGTCATATCTGGAATAGGCTGTTCAAGTCGCCTGCCCCACTACATGGCAACCTACGGTATGAACACCATACACGGTCGTGCCGTTGCCATTGCCACAGGATGTAAGGTTGCCAACCCTCAGTTGTCAGTATGGCAGGTGAGTGGCGACGGAGACGGACTCGCAATTGGTGGCAACCACTTCATTCATGGGTGTAGGCGCAACATAAATCTCAATATGATTCTTCTAAATAACAGAATTTATGGACTCACCAAAGGACAGTACTCACCCACCTCTCCTCGTGGATTTGTAAGTAAGTCAAGTCCCTACGGAACAGTTGAAGACCCCTTCCAGCCAGCCGAACTATGTTTTGGAGCACGAGGTACCTTCTTCGCACGCGCGGTGGCTACTGATGCTACCGGCACCACAGACATACTGCAGGCAGCACATCTTCACCGAGGAGCCTCCGTCTGCGAGATTCTCCAAAACTGCGTAATCTTCAACGACGGCACCCACGACCTCGTCTATGGGAAAGACAACCGCAAGAAAAACGCCATCTATCTTCGTCACGGCAAGAAGATGATATTTGGAGAAAACAACGAATATGGACTTGCACAAGACGGATTCGGACTGAAGGTAGTCTCAGCCGATGACCCTGCCGTACTCATCCACGACGCTCACCAACACGACAAGACCCTCCAACTCTTTCTGGCACAGATGGGAACCAACCCCAAAGAAGAGAAGAGAGGTCCACTTGACACACCTGATGGCATGCCTATTGCTCTAGGAGTCATTCGCGACGTAGAAGCACCTACATACGACGACTGCGTTACCTCACAGATAGAAGAAGTGTCTAATAAAAAACAATATCATAATTTCACCGAGTTGCTTGAAACTAACGAGATTTGGGAAGTGAAGTAGAACAATACATGCGTCGCTGTCTTTGGCTCGCTGCAAACGGCAGGCTCACAACAAGCCCTAACCCTATGGTAGGTGCTGTTATAGTGCGTGATGGCTTCATCATAGGCGAAGGTTGGCACCACCACCCTGGTGGACCACACGCCGAGGTGAATGCTCTGCGAAATGCTGGATTATGGGAAACCATCAGTGAGCAACAAGACTTCGTCTCTGATACCACCCTATACGTCAATCTCGAACCCTGCTGTCATTACGGCAAGACTCCTCCATGTACCGACCTAATCATAAAGACCGGCATCAGTCGTGTGGTGGTAGGCGCTACCGACCCTAGTGACAAAGTTAATGGTGGAGGCATTCAGAGACTACGCGATGCAGGTATAGAGGTTATCGTGGGTGTGTTAGAAGACGACTGTCGCCGCCTCAACAAAGTATTCTACTGCAACCATGAGAAACATCGCCCCTTTATCACTTTGAAGTGGGCAGAGACAAGTGAAGGTATTATTGGAATTCGAGGAGAGAGACTACACATATCACCTCCTTTTACTCAGATGATTTGTCACAGACGTAGGGCTTGTCACGACGCTATCCTCGTAGGACGACGCACTTGGGAAAACGACAAGCCACAACTCAACGTACGCTTATGGGCAGGGAAAGACCCTGAAAAGATAGTGCTCAGCAAAGAGACCCACCCTCTTCCATCACTCACCCCTCAGAAGTACACCTCCATATTAGTTGAAGGAGGCAGAGAAACTCTACAGTACTTCATTGATAACGATTTGTGGGACGAGTGTTATGTTGAACGCAACTCAACACCCTTAAACTCCTTAAACTCATCTTATGTATATGCACCAACACTAAGAAACCACGTTCTCGTGGAAAAACAACACATAAACAATTTCTTATCCATATCAAAATATGAACACATTAATTAAACGATATCTTATCTTTCTCAGTGTTATCAGCATAAATCTAAATTGTATTGTAAACAGAATTTATGCAGATGATGGAGTTTATATTGACTACTGTGACGGCACCCTGGCGACAGCAAGCAAAGGAACAGTAACTGGCAAAGCAGGTAGCGGAACGGTGGAACTAGCTATACGCATTCCAGCAACCACCCTCCAGGCATATATCTCCAACCAGATAACAAAGATTTACACAGGCATACCCCTCAATGTCACGGCCTTACCCGACAGCATAACCGTATGGGTGCGTGAATCACAAAACGGAATGAATATCGCTTGCGAGAAGATAAAGACTCGTAAAGGTTGGATGAACACGACACTAACGTCGCCCTATACCATTACGGGGAAAGAAGACGAACTATGGGTTGGATTCAGTTGGAACCAAACCAGCAAATTAAGTATCATCAGTTTTGCAGGTCCTACAAATGCCAATGGCTGTTGGCTTGGGAAAGATGGAGTTTGGACAGACTTCAGCAACAAAGAATTGGGTAGTATGGCCATACGTGCTTATGTTGAGGGGAAAGTACCAACCTCCGACCTTGAAATGACAAGTCTTTACACTGGACTCAACATCTATGCTTTTGGTCAAGACATATCCGTCAAGGGAGAGATAAGAAACAAAGCCATTGAAAAAGCCATAAATCCCATAATCAAGTGGAATCTCATCCTACCAGATTCTACCACTATAGTTATCTCAGGCGAGGAGACCGTGCCAAAAACACTCTCCGAAGGTGGTCGCGCGGATTTTACCTTTACAATCCCCACAGACGACCTCAGCATTGAGGGTAATTACACCATACGATGTGAGGTGTGCTGGGCAGATGGAAGAGAGGATGACTTTGTGACAGACAACGCTATATCAATACCTGTGGAAGTGGCCAAAGAGGTGTTTTTGAAAAAGATGGTTGTTGAAGAAGGTACAGGCACCTGGTGTGGTTATTGTGTGAGAGGAATTGTTGCACTGCGTGACATGAAGGAACTACATCCAGAACGCTTTATCGGACTGGCTGTTCACCAAGGCGACGAGTTCAAACTCAGTTACCCTTATCTCAATAGTCGCTTCAGCACCTATCCAAACAGCATCATCAACCGTGACGGTAATGTTATTGCGCCGCTCACCGATACGTATAAGAAGTACTACGATGCAATGAACACCGTTGCAGAAGCCAATATTGACGTGACAGCCATTTGCAGAGACAAGACCATAACAGCCACAGCCGATATTACCTACGGACTCACTGCCTCCAACCGTGATATGCGTGTGGTTTTTTTACTTGTAGAGGATAGTTTATTGGCTGACCAAACCAATTACTTTGCTGGTGGAGGTTTGGGTGAAATGAGTGGTTTTGAAGCAATGAGTAATCCTTGTTCTATTTATCTTGACGATGTGGTTCGTGGAGCATGGCCTGATACGTATGGAACAAAAGGTAATTTACCAACAAATTTCACGAAAGGGGAACACGCTCAATATCAGCTCTCATTCAAACTACCTTCTGCTAAGACAACAACAGTGTCCAATCCTCTACACACATGGATGTGTGCGTTATTAATTGATGGCGAGACAGGTGAAATACTCAACGCAGGTACTACTCATCAAATCTATGGTTATAACTGCGACATTCCATTTGGGATAGAGTATAAGAATAACAACGAGAACGACAACTTAAAAATGAGAGTATATAACCTCGCAGGACAATGCGTCAGCGATAACTATAAAGGTATAGTAATAATTAACGGAAAGAAACAACTAAACAAATGATATTATGAAAAATATAAGACTCCTTGTTTTACTGACACTGTTTTCATCGTCACTTATCACATATTTCTCATCAGAGATACATGCCGATGAAGACCGACAATCCACCATACAACAACCACCCGTTGGCAATGATACCCTTAATTACAGCCTCAACGGAACGTTTGAACGCGCCATTGGTTCCACCAACCTGTCTGGAGTGAAACTGATGGTTGTTTTTGAGGAAGCGACGGAAGACGGCACACAAGTGGTATGGTTTCATAACCTCTTCCCCCACATACTTAATGTAGCATGGACACATGGCATTTACAACCCCCAAACACACAAAATAACCATTCCCGTTCAAGCCATTTGTGATTTTCATGACGGATGGTACAATAAAGACTATCAATTCAATATTGCCGGTATCAACTATAGTGGCACCACCATATTGGGAATGAAAGACAACATAACCTTCTATCTCGACGAAGAGACAGGGTATATTACATCCGTCAAAGACGAATACATCGGACTTGTTACACTCACCTCTGCAGGTAAATTCAACAAAGCATACGGAGGTGCGCGCAACCTCACCATCATGCCCTCTCAAATAGATGATAACGTCATCATACCACCTACCGATGCCGCCCAAGAAGAATATCTCTACCGTTATGAAAACAGCAGTCAAATGCCAAAATCAAAATTCGCACCAGTGGTAGTCACTGACACCACCGTATATTTCAGTTGTCTCACTCCAGACCTCACCCGCGACATTACGAAGTTCGACCACGATATATGGGTGATGGGGCATTTTGATGAGCAAGGACTCCTGCACATACCAACAGGGCAATATCTCGGCGACGAAACAGGGTTCAATCTCTATATGAACGTACAGAAACTCATTGAAAAAGACGAAGCAGGCAATCTTTATACATCTCCACTCGATGAAGCCATCTTTACATATATTGACGGTACATTTATCCTGCAAGGAGATAGTGTCCTACTCACAGAAGGTTCTCAAGATGGTACACCGTGGTATTATTATGGTAACTTTCGCATCAACAAATACGCAGGTGATGTAGCCACCACGCCATCCGACCCATTCGGACTGAAGGTGACGGAGACCATTCAGCAAGGATATACAGACCCCTTCTATTACCTTGACTTCTATGCAAACACAGAAGGAGTGAACGGTGAGTATCTCAACCCAGATAAACTCTACTGGCGATTCTGGATGGATGGTGACCTCTTCACGTTTGACACCTACTGGTATGGAGACGATTTTGACGAACCGACCACCACTGTCCCTTTCCGTTATCAAGGCAAGAACGGTAGCAGTAAGAACTTTAAAATTCTAAACGACTATAACGGAGCATATTTCTGGTTCTTCGAACCACTTTGGAATTACGTTGGCGTACAGATGGTTTACATCGTTGACGGCGAAGAACGATGCTCAAATATCGTTTATGTAGATATAGATGGAAATACTTACACCGACTATGGTCCTCTGAAGATAGACGAGAGGCGAGAGACGAGAGACGAGAGACGAGAGACGAGGATATATAACCTCGCAGGGCAATGCGTCAGCAATGACTATAAAGGTATAGTTATTTCCCAAGGAAAGAAAAAAGTAAAAAAGTGATAAAGTGACGTGTGACTTTGTGACTTTATTACTTTATTACTTTTTGAATTAGCAAAATAAAAATTGGTAGTGTTGTTTATTTTTTGTAATTTCGCACCTGTAATGCGAAAAAATTTGGCTTGATATGGCTAAGGAAAAAATAGAGAATCTTGTAATTGTGGAGTCTCCTGCAAAGGCAAAGACATTAGAGAAATTCCTCGGAAAGGATTATAAGGTGATGTCAAGTTATGGTCATATACGTGACTTGAAAAAAAATAGTCTGTCTGTAAAAGATGGGTATGAACCTGAATACGAAATACCTGAGGATAAGGATAGCATTGTAAAGAATTTAAGAAAAGAAGCGCATAGGGCTGAAACGGTGTGGCTGGCTTCCGATGAAGACCGCGAAGGAGAGGCTATATCGTGGCATTTGGCTTCAGTGCTGGATTTGGATATCAGCACCACGAAGCGTATCGTGTTTCACGAAATAACAAAGAATGCAATTCTCGAGGCAATAAAACACCCTCGTACAATTGACTTAAATCTAGTAAATGCTCAACAAGCACGACGTGTGTTAGATAGAATAGTGGGGTTTAAACTCTCACCCATACTTTGGAAAAAACTGAAACCACAGTTGTCGGCTGGTCGTGTGCAGTCTGTCTCCGTAAGACTCATAGTGGAAAGAGAACGGGAGATAGATGATTTCAAGGCAGAGAGTAATTTTAAGGTGGTGGCCGTATTAAAGACAAATTCAGGTTCAGAATTCAGCGCTTGCCTCGATAAACGTTTTAATACGAAGAAGGAGGCAGAGGATTTCTTAACTTCTTTGTGCGACGCGTCTTTCAGCGCTAAAGAAATAACTAAACATCCGATAAACCGTGCACCAGCACCTCCGTTCACTACGTCAACTCTGCAACAAGAGGCTGCAAGGAAATTGGGCTTCACCGTCTCACAGACTATGATGATTTCTCAGCATCTTTATGAGTCGGGATTGATCACATATATGCGTACAGACTCTGTGAATCTTTCAGAGTTATGTATTAATTCTTCTAAAAAGTTCATCTCCAATGCTTTTGGTAAGGAGTACTCCAAACCTCGCAAATTCCAAACCCACGCAAAGGGTGCGCAAGAGGCACATGAGGCAATACGTCCTACCTTCATAGAAAATCAGAAAATCACGGGGACCAATCAAGAAAAGAAGTTGTATGAACTGATATGGAAACGTACGGTGGCATCACAAATGAGTGACGCAGTGGTGGAAAAGACTGTGATACAGATCGAGGACAGCAGACAGAATAAATACGTGGCAGAGGGTGAAACCATAAAATTTGATGGTTTCATGAAGGTATATAATATAAGTAATGACGAAGACGACGATAATACGGAAAACAACACATTCCTTCCGTCTGTCAAGAAAGGAGAAAAACTCTCTCGCTGTCAGGTCATTGCTACAGAGCACTTCTCCGTAGCACCATATAGATATACAGAAGCCAGTCTGGTGCGTAAACTGGAGGAACTGGGAATCGGTCGTCCGTCAACCTATGCACCAATCATTTCCACTATACAACAACGCGAATATGTTAGACGCGGTACCAATGCGGGGACAAAACGAGAATTCTGTATCCTCACACTTGACGAAAAAGGAAAGATTAAGACAACTAAGAAGACCGAGATGGCAATGGGAGACAAAGGGAAACTTGTACCTACGGACATCGGTATAGTTGTGAATGACTTCTTGATGAGGTTCTTCCCTAACATAATGGATTATAACTTCACAGCAAATGCAGAAAAAGACTTTGACGACGTAGCAACGGGTAAAGCAGAGTGGAAAAAAATCATTAAGGAGTTTGACCGAAAATTTGAGCCACTGCTGAAAAAATCAATGACAGATAAGTCAGAACACAAAATTGGTGAACGTGTGTTAGGAACAGACCCTAAGACGGGACGACTTGTAAGTGTGAAGATAGGACGGTTCGGACCAGTGGTGCAGATAGGTACTTCAGAAGATACTGAAAAACCTCGTTTTGCACAATTGAAAAAAGAACAAAGCATTAAGTCTATAACTCTTAACGAGGCACTTGAGTTGTTCTGTTTGCCTCGTACTGTGGGGACGTATGAAGACCAGCCTGTAAACATTGGTGAAGGGCGGTTTGGACCATACATTCTTCATAAAGGCAAGTTCACCACTTTGACAAAAGAGTACGACCCACTCTCTGTCACACTTGAAGAATGCATAAACCTGATAGAACAAAACCGCAAGGTAGAGGCAAATCGCCATTTAAAGACATTCAATGAAGATGCTGAGATGGAGATTATTCAAGGGCGATGGGGGCCATATATTGCTTATAAGGGGAAAAACTATAAGATACCTAAGAAGATAAAAGAACCATTATCACTCACATACGAAGAGTGTCTTGAATTGGTAAAATGAAAAGGATTATCCTGATAGGTTATATGGGAGCGGGAAAGACGACAATCGGAATGACTCTTTCCCGCTTGACATCTATGCAGTTTATAGACCTTGACCAGACAATAGAAAATCATTTTCAGCAACGCATTTCAGAAATGTTTGCCACGGAAGGAGAGGACGTATTTCGCCAACGCGAACATGAAATGCTGAAGGAAGTGCTGAAAAATCCAAATGTTATAATCGCTGCGGGTGGAGGAACACCTTGTTTTTATGACAACATGAAACTAATGAACGAACAAGCAGATACGGTATTTCTCAATTGTAAAACGCAGAGCATCATAGAACACTTACACATAAGTCATTCCTCACGACCTCTGTTAGAAGGGAAAACGGACGAAGAATTAAAAATGTTTATTCAGAATTCTATTAACGACCGCATCCGGTATTATTCTCAGGCTCAACACGTTATAGATGTTCCAACACTTCACACAAAAGAAGACATTGAAGAAATCGCAAAAAAAATTGCAGAATTGTGTAACATTTCACTCCGTCATTCGTCTTAATAAATAGAGAGTAATGAAAGAACTCAGTTTCCAGGCCAACATATTGCCTCTGAAGAATAAACTCTTTAGATTAGCGTTGCGTATCACTCTCAACAGGCAAGAAGCAGAAGATATAGTGCAAGACACGCTTCTGAGGCTTTGGGATCAAAAGGCTGATTGGAAAAAAATACACAATGTAGAAGCCTTTGCGATGATGATTTGTCGAAATCTATCGCTTGACGTAGTAAAGAAAAAAGAGTTTAAAAACCTCTCTATGGTTGAGACTCAGTATGATGTGGCAGATGAAGACAGTGGTTGGAATGAGTCTTTCCTTAAGAACGAACAAGTGCAGATGATACATAAGGCAATCAATGCTCTCCCAGAAAAGCAAAGAACCGTGATGCAACTACGTGATATTGAGGGGAAAGCATATAAGGAAATTGCAAAGATAATGAATATTTCGGAGTCGGACGTTAAGGTGACACTCTTCCGCGCTCGACAAACAATTAAAGACAAGTTATGGACTACAAATACATAGAACAACTTCTTTCACGTTATTGGCAATGTCAGACCTCTTTGGAAGAGGAACAAATCCTTCGTGCGTTTTTCTCACAAGACGATATTCCTGAAGAACTACTTGCGAATAAATCTCTCTTCACTTACTCTCAACAAGCAAGCCAAGACACCGACACGCTGTCACTCGGCGAAGACTTTGACCAACGCATACTCAGTCAGATAGGAGAAGACGTTCAACAAAAAACACATGTAGTGAACTTCCGAAATGCAATTATGTCATTACTGAAGGCAGTGGCAGTGGCAGCCGTAGTCATTACTATCGGTAATATAACAGAGCGCACAGGTGAACGTGTAATGGTAGACACGGAGTCTGTAGCAGATACATATATATTAGAAGAAAACATATCTGCAGAAATCAAAATTATTGATAGAGAAAAGGCGGAGAAACTCGCACAACTGACAAGCGACACTCTTAAAATAGTTGTGGATGAACAAAAAAATTGAATTTTTAATTGTTTTAATATAATAATAACTTTTGATAAGACCTATTATGTGAAAGCCTTCGAATAAGTATCGGAGGCTTTTTTTATTTTTTTTTGTTTTTTTGATTTCTTATTAGTAAATTCGCAAAATAAAATATAGAATAATTATGAACGACCTTTTATTCTCATTGTATGGCAATGACTCCACGCTTAAAGTGTTTTGGTGGATAGCAATAATTTCATCTCTTGTGTTTATCATACAATTCATTCTTACGCTGGTGGGACTGGACCACAGCGATGTGGACATAGACGTAAATACCGATGTGAGTGGTGACGTAGATATGGGAATGAATTTGTTCTCAATAAAAAATCTGATAGGTTTCCTTGTGGGATTTGGTTGGACAGGTGTTTGTTTAAGAACTAATATCTCAAGCAACTTTTGGTTGGTAACTACTGCCACAACAGTGGGTTGTCTCTTTGTTGCTATGTTCGTACTCATCTACAAACAAGCGCGGCGTCTTGATAAAAACGGAGCATTCAACATCTACGAATGTCAAGACAAGCCCGCATCAACCTATCTTCGCGTACCTGCCCAGCGACAAGGAAAAGGTAAGGTTCAGATAAGTATCAACGGGACGGTTCACGAACTCGCTGCCATCACCGATGGAGACCAAATACCTTCTGGGCAGAACGTGACCATTCTTGAAATAATAGATAATGAGACTGTGAGAGTATAATCGCATCAAACCAAAAAAAATAAATAATATGAGTGTAACATTAGTTATTATTGCGCTGGCGGTAGCCGTGTTTTTATTTGTTTCAATCATCAATCGTTACAGACGTTGTCCGTCTGATAAGATTTTAGTTGTTTACGGAACCACAGGAAATAAAGGTTCTGCAAAATGTATTCATGGTGGTGGAACCTTTGTGTGGCCCATCATTCAAGACTATGCTTATTTGAGTTTGACACCAATTTCTATTGATGCCAATCTTACGAATGCCCTCTCTCGTCAGAATATTCGTGTGGATGTACCAAGTCGATTTACCGTCGGAATATCTACCGACCCTGAATATATGAACGCAGCAGCAGAGCGCCTTCTTGGCCAAACCCCTGCACAGATACAAGAATTGGCACGCGATATCTTGTTCGGACAACTGCGTCTGGTCATAGCCACAATGTCTATTGAGGAACTAAACAACGACCGCGATAAATTTCTCGAATCAATCAGTGCTAATGTTGAAGTAGAGCTTAAGAAAATAGGTCTTCGTCTGATCAACGTGAACGTGACAGACATAAAGGACGAAAGCGGTTATATAGAAGCCTTAGGACGTGAAGCAGCAGCCAAAGCCATCAACGAAGCCAAGGTACGTGTTGCAGAACAAGATAAGGTTGGAGAGATAGGTAAAGCAGATGCAGAGAAAGACGCACGTATTCGTACGAGCGAAGCAAATGCGAAAGCCGTACAAGGAGAAAATGCAGCAAAGATTGACATAGCCAACTCAGACGCCACACGCCGTGAGGCTGAAGCAGAAGCATTGCGTAAGGCAAACGCGGCAGAAAAGGTAGCAGAAGCACGCGCTCTCCAAGAAGCTTATTCAGCACAAAGAGAAGCAGAAGAAGCACGTGCAGAACGTGAGCGCAGTACACAAAATGCTAACGTGATTGTTGCACAAGAGATAGAGAAAAAACGTCGTATCATCGAAGCCGAAGCCGAAGCCGAAAAAATTCGTGTCAAAGCAAAAGGAGAAGCAGACGCTATCTACGCCAAGATGGAAGCCGAAGCAAAGGGTTATTTTGAAGTGCTTACGAAGCAAGCAGCAGGATATGACAAAATGGTACAAGCAGCAGGAGGTGATGCCGACAAAGCTTATCAGTTGTTGCTCATTGAGAAACTGCCAGAATTAGTACGCACTCAAGTTGAAGCCGTTAAGGGAATCAATATAGACCACGTCACGGTTTGGGACAGTGGCGCAAGTGCAGACGGCAAAGGAAGCACAGCCAACTTCTTATCTGGACTGATGAAGAGCGTACCACCACTTCATGATTTGTTCAATCAAGCAGGACTTGACCTTCCAGAGTATTTGGGAAAGACGAGGGACGAGAGACGAGAGACGAGAGAGGAGAGAGAAGAGTAACTGCCCTGCTGTGGGGAATTACACAAGATTCATAAAAACAATAAGGGACGCTTCACAGCGTCCCTTATTCAATTAATAACCTTTTTAAAACCTAAATATTAACCTATTTTTTACAAACTTTTTTCGTTTTGCTGGTGCAAAGTTAAATAAAGATTATATAGTACGATTCAAAAGAAACAAAATTTATTCCAAAAAAACCTTAATTTAATGACATAAATCAAATTATGTTTACGAACACACCAAATTTTATTACACTTTTTGAAATCTTCTCTTTTACTCAATATAGTAACTTCAAAGATAAATTTTGTGAATTCATTTTTTTTTTGTAACTTTGCATCTGCTTTACGTACACACGTCGTGCGTACAGGCGCGTTTTAATGGTGGTGTAGTATGGAGGGGAATATAATGTTGAAAAATGAATTTTTAAATTAACAATAAAAAACTAAAACAAAATGCAAAACAAAGGATTCGTTAAGTTTTTAGCCATTGCGCTAACACTTATTTGTATCTTCTATCTTTCTTTTTCTGTTGTCACACAGGTAGTAGATAACAAAGCAGCAAAGATGGAAGCAAAAGCAGCGGAACAATATCTTGATTCGCTCAACACTACTTCTTTTTATCTTGGTAGTTACAACTTGAAACAATGTCGTGAGACAGCCATCGGCTTAGGTCTTGACCTGAAGGGTGGTATGAATGTGATTCTTGAAGTGAGTGTGCCCGACATTGTGAAAGCACTCGCAGACCACAACCCTGATGCAGAATTCAATAAAGTTATTGACGAAGCGCAGAAGGCTAATATAGAGACTCAAGATGATTACATCACTTGTTTCAAGAAAGCCTTCAAGAAGAATATGCCAGAGCGTCGTCTCTCCGAATTCTTTGCCACACAACAATTGAAAGGTAAGGTAAATGCAAATACTTCAGACGACGACGTCATCGAGGTACTCGAGGAAGAAGTGAAGAATGGTGTTGACAATGCTTTTCTTGTACTGCGTACTCGTATTGACCGTTTTGGTGTAGTTCAGCCAAACATTCAGAAGGTAGAAGGACAAACAGGACGTATCTCTGTGGAGTTGCCAGGTATTAAAGAACCAGAACGTGTTCGTAAATTGCTTCAAGGAAGTGCAAACCTTGAGTTTTGGGAGACTTATGACACCCAAGCAGCCATTCCATTCCTTAACCAACTGAACAACGCACTTCGCAATCAAGGTACAGAGTCTGCCGACACAACAGTTGCTGAGGCTCAGCCAGACACAGTGAAGGTAGATTCTGCAAAGACAAATGACAACATCTTGGCACAAGTGTCCAAAGAAAAGACGAAAGACGAGGGACGAGAGACGAGAGACGAGAGAGAAGAGACGAAAGCAAAAGCAGAAAACCCTCTCTATGCCATTCTTTCTCCAGCACAAGGAGAGAGAGGTTGTATGGTTGGTTATGCCCTTGCTTCAGACACTGCTGAAATCAATCAATTACTCACGTCAGACCAAGCAAAACACATTCTTCCTCCCGACATGTCACTGAAATGGGGAGTGAAGGCAATGGACAAAGCAGGTAAGATTTTTGAACTCTATGCCATCCGTACGACAGGAACAAATGGCCGTGCTCCGCTTGAAGGAGAGGTAGTGGTAGAGTCAAAAGATGAATTCGACACTTATGGAAATCCATGTGTATCAATGAAGATGAACACAGAAGGTGCTCGCAAATGGGCAGCACTGACTGAAGCGAACATAAATCACGCAATAGCAATCGTGCTTGATGGACTGGTTTACAGTGCACCAAACGTAAACAACAAAATCGACGGTGGTAGCAGTCAGATCACAGGAAACTTCACCACGAACGACACGAAAGACCTTGCCAACGTATTGCAGTCAGGTAAGATGCCTGCACCGACACAGATAGTACAAGAAGACATCGTAGGTCCATCACTCGGTGCAGAATCTATCAAGGCAGGATTTATCTCTTTCGTCATTGCGTTCCTCATCTTGATGGTTTACATGTGCCTGATGTACGGAGTACGCGAAGGTATGGTTGCAAACGTAGCACTCTTGCTCAACTTCTTCTTCACGCTCGGTATTTTGACCTCTCTGCAGGCAGCACTCACCATGTCAGGAATTGCAGGTATGGTGCTCACGCTGGGTATGGCAGTAGATGCTAACGTGCTCATCTACGAACGCACGAAAGAAGAGAGGAAAGCAGGTAAGAACCTTAAAAACGCAATTGATGCAGGTTACAGCAATGCCTTCTCAGCAATCTTTGACTCCAACATCACATCAATCATCACAGGTGTCATCCTCTTCTATTTCGGTACAGGTCCAATCAAGGGCTTTGCTACAACCCTCGTCATCGGTATCATTTGCTCATTCTTCACAGCCGTATGGCTCACTCGTATTTGGTACGAACACCAGATGAAGCGCGAGAAATGGCAGAATTTGACCTTCACCACCTCCATCTCAAAGAACATGATGCAAGGTACAGACTACAAGTTCATGAGTGTTTATAAAATATCATTCACGGTGTTTGCTCTGTTGCTTGTAGTCGGACTTGGTTCGTTATTCACTCGCGGACTCAGTGAGTCAGTTGACTTCACAGGTGGACGTGTTTACAAGGTAGAATTTGTCAATCCAGTCGTTCCTGAAGAAGTAGCCACAGCGTTAGATGCTAAGTTCCAGGCAGAGGTACAAGGCAATGACGATGTAGATAAAGCAACCGTACAAGTGATTGCACTCGGTACAGACGGAAAGAACATACGCGTCACGACCAACTACCGCATCAACGAGAACGGTGTGAATGTTGATTCAGAAATTGAAAACATCCTCTACACCACTTTCGTAGAGAAAGGTTATTTGAAAGACGTCACCTTCGAAGACTTTGTCAATCGTGATGTACGCATTGGCGGTTCAATCATCAGTTCACAGAAGGTAGGACCAGCCATTGCAGAAGACATCACCCGCGGTGCCATCTGGGCAGTCATCCTTGCACTTGCAGCCATCTTCGTTTATATTCTCATTCGTTTCCGCAACGTAGCCTTCTCCGTAGGTTCAATAACAGCACTTGCATTTGACACCTTCATCATCATAGGCATTTACAGTCTATGTTGGGGATGGATTGGTTTCTCACTTGAGATAGACCAGACATTCATAGGCGCCATCCTCACCGTCATTGGTTACTCCATCAACGACAAGGTAGTTATCTTCGACCGTATTCGTGAAGAGTTACGTCTCTACCCTAACCGCGATAAGCAAGTCTTATTCAATGACTCTTTGAACAAGACATTAGCACGCACCATCAACACCTCTGTCTCTACGTTTATCGTACTGCTCTGTATTTTCATTCTTGGTGGCGACGCCATTCGCAGTTTCGCCTTTGCTATGATGCTTGGTGTTGTGATAGGAACATGTTCATCCCTCTTCATTGCTGCCCCAGTAGCATATTTGGTGATGGGTAAACAAATCAGAGACCGCAGAAACGAAGTCAATGAATAAAATTGCAATCATAGGCTACGGAAACATCGGCAAATATGCTCTTCAAGCCATTGAAGCAGCGCCCGATATGGAATGTGTAGGGATTGTGCGCAGGCAGTCCAGCCTGGCACGATCCACCACAATCGGTGGTTACCCCGTCGTAGCCGACATTCTACAACTGCCCCAACGTCCCGACGTAGCCATCCTTGCCACCCCCACCCGTGTGGTAGAAGAATATGCTACACACATACTTGCCTTAGGCATCAACACCATTGACAGTTTCGACATCCACACAGAGATTCCCCACCTTCGCCGCGCCCTTGACGACGTAGCGAAACAACACGATGCAGTCAGCATCATCTCTGCAGGCTGGGACCCAGGCAGTGACTCCGTAGTGCGTGCGCTCCTTGAAGGACTTGCTCCACGCGGCATCACCTACACCAATTTTGGTCCAGGACGCAGCATGGGACATTCCGTAGCCGTACGAGCCATCGACGGTGTGCGCAACGCATTAAGTCTCACCATTCCACTCGGAACAGGCATTCATCGACGTGTTGTTTATGTGGAATTAGAAGAAGACGCATCATTCAGTACAGTGAAAGAATCCATACTGAAAGACCCCTATTTTGTGAACGACGAGACCCATGTCATTCAGGTAGACGACGTAGAGTCACTCAACGACGTAGGTCATGGCGTCAATTTACAACGCAAAGGCGTGAGTGGAGATACCCACAACCAGCACTTTGAGTTCAACATGAAGATTAACAACCCCGCCCTCACAGCACAGGTGATGGTAAATATGGCACGTGCGTCACTACGACAATCACCAGGAGCCTACACCATGATAGAGATACCTGTGATAGACATGTTATCTGGAGAGCGCGAAGACATAATAAAAAGATTAGTTTGACATATGCCAACAACACCAACCCCACACAACCAAGCACAACTCAACGAGATAGCAGAAACAGTCATCATGAGTGGTGACCCCCTACGCGCCAAATTCATGGCCGAATACTTCTTAGAAAATCCAGTTCTGTTCAATACCGTACGAAACATGTTCGGTTACACAGGCACTTACAACGGTAAGCGCGTCAGCGTGATGGGCCACGGCATGGGTATTCCCTCCATTCTCATTTACACCTACGAACTCTTCAACTTCTACGGAGTGAAGAAAATCATACGCGTAGGTACGGCAGGCTGCATCCAACCAGGCATGCACCTCGGTGACCTCGTCATTGCACAAGGCGCCTGCACCGATTCAGCATTCATGAACCAATACGACATACCCGGCACCTATGCACCCATTGCAGACTTCGACCTCATGCGTCAGGCAGTCCAGTACTGCGACGCCAACCACATAGGTTACCACGTAGGCAATGTAGTCAGTTCCGACACCTTCTACGACACACGCGAGAACTGGCGTTTGTGGCAAAAGATGGGATGCGTAGCCATAGAGATGGAAGCAGCAGCACTATACGTCAATGCCGTAAAGGCAGGCAGACAAGCACTTGCCATCCTCACCGTGAGCGACAGCATCATCGACGGCACAGGCACCACAGCCGAAGAACGTCAAAACAGTTTCACCAACATGATGAAAGTAGCCTTTAGTTTAGCATAGGCACGAGACTTTTTTTTAAGAAATCAATTTTTAATATAAAATAATATGTACGGCACATTTCAGCAACACCTCGCATCTACGCTCAACGAAATACGCGAGGCAGGACTTTACAAAGAAGAGCGTTTGATTGAAAGCGAGCAACAAGCAGCCATTCAGGTTGCAGGTAAAGAAGTGCTTAACTTCTGTGCAAACAACTATCTCGGTTTAAGCAATAACCCACGACTGATTGAAGCAGCAAAACGCATGATGGACGAGCGAGGTTATGGTATGTCAAGTGTACGTTTTATCTGCGGAACACAAGACATACACAAGAAACTCGAAGCCGCCATATCAGACTTCTTCAAGACAGAAGACACCATACTTTATGCCGCATGTTTTGACGCAAACGGAGGAGTGTTTGAACCACTCTTCACCGAAGAAGACGCCATCATCTCCGACGCCCTCAACCACGCCAGCATCATCGACGGAGTGCGACTCTGCAAGGCACAACGCTACCGTTACGCCAACGCAGACATGGACGACTTAGAGCGCCAACTACAGTCAGCACAGGCTCAGCGTTACCGCATCATCGTGACCGACGGAGTGTTCAGCATGGACGGCAACGTAGCTCCAATCGATAAGATTTGTGATTTAGCAGAGAAATACGACGCACTTGTTATGGTTGATGAGAGTCACTCAGCAGGAGTAGTAGGTAAGACAGGTCACGGTGTGAGCGAATTCTACGACACCTACGGCAGAGTAGACATCTACACAGGCACACTTGGGAAAGCCTTTGGAGGAGCGATGGGAGGATTCACCACCGGTCGCAAAGAGATTATTGATTTACTCCGTCAGAGAAGTCGTCCTTATCTGTTCAGCAACTCCGTTGCTCCAGGCATCATAGGTGCAAGCCTTGAAGTATTTAAAATATTAAAAGAAGACACGAGCATACACGATAAGTTAGTAGAAAACGTCAACTACTTCCGCGACAAGATGATGGCCTCCGGTTTCGACATCAAACCGACACAATCAGCCATCTGTGCAGTTATGCTTTATGACGCCCCACTCTCACAACGTTTTGCTGCAGCCCTACAAGACGAAGGCATCTACGTCACAGGCTTCTATTACCCAGTCGTACCGAAAGGCCAAGCACGCATTCGCGTACAGATTTCTGCAGGTCATGAGAGAGAACATCTTGATAAATGCATCAACGCATTCATCAAGGTCGGCAAGTCGCTCGGAGTCATAAAATAATGACAATTCGCAGATACGACAATTCTTTTCGAGAGAGGTGGGACACATTCATAGATTTGTCCAAGAACGGAACATTTATGCTCCGCAGAGGTTTCATGGAATACCACTCCGACCGCTTCCAAGACCACTCCCTACTCATCTTCGAGAAAGACACCCTCATAGCCGTCGTTCCCGCATCGTTTCATGACGGTCGATTGATTTCCCACGGAGGCCTCACCTACGGAGGCATCGTTGTAGGTCGACACATGACGACAGAGACCATGCTCCGTGTGGTCTCACTACTGCGCGACTATCTCTCACAGCAAGACATAGACGAACTACTCATCAAACGTGTGCCCACCATCTACTACACCTACCCATCCGATGAAGACACCTATGCATTCTTCTTAGGCGACATCCCCCTGGTACGTCGCGAACTCTCCTCAGCAATATATCTGCCCGACGCCATCCGTCTGAGCGAACGCCGCCGCCGAGCCATTCGCAAGGCATACGATGCCGGCGTACGAGTGTCAGAATCCACAGATTACGACACATACATAACACTACTCACCGAGGTGTTACAATCAAGACACAACGTGACACCACCCCACACCCCCCAAGAACTACGACTCCTCTCCACACGTTTTCCCCACAACATAAAACTCTGGGCAGCCTTTCGCGGAGAACGCATGATTGCAGGCACGCTGTTATTCATTGACAGAGGAGTGATACACACACAATACCTCGCCAACTCAGAAGAAGGACGAAGATGCGGTGCCCTCGACTTGATTATTCACAAACTCATCACCGAGACCTATCGCGATGCCCGCTACCTAGACTTCGGCATCTCCACCGAAAAACAAGGACGACTCCTCAACACAGGACTCACCACACAGAAAGAAGAATTTGGAGCACGCGCCGTTACCTACGACAGTTATTTGCTAAAAACCACACACTGAATAAAAAATTAAAAAGAAATACACACTATGAAAAAAAATCTTTTTGTGGCACTATCACTACTTCTGTCACACACCTTTGTCATCCTCTCCACCGCACGCGCCGATGAAGGCATGTGGATGCTCAACAACCTATCAGAAAAAACCGACAGCATACTCCGTTCGTTAGGTCTGGAACTCACCCACGAACAACTCTACGACACAGACAACCCAAGCCTCAACGACGCCATCGTCATGTTTGGAGGCTTCTGTTCAGGCGTTGTAGTGAGCGACAACGGCCTCGTATTCACCAACCACCACTGCGGTTACAACTCCATCCAAACACACTCCACCACCCGCCACGACTATTTAGAAAACGGTTTTTTTGCAAAGACCTATAAAGACGAACTACCCAACCCAGAACTCTACGTAGCCTTTCACCTACGCACCGTTGACGTGACCGACCAAGTACTCGCAGGCGTGACCACCGACACCGACCCCGCCACACGCACACACATCATTGACTCCATCTCAGCCACACTCACACACGCAGTACTCGACACCATCAACTGCATTTACGGCCACATCACCCCCTACTATAAAGGTCAGAAATACTATATGAGCGTCTATCAACGCTTCGACGACGTACGCCTCGTCTTCGCCCCACCACAATGCCTCGGTAAGTTCGGAGGCGACACCGACAACTGGATGTGGCCACGTCAGACCTGCGACTTCTCCGTCTTTCGCATTTACAGCGACGCCAACAACCGTCCAGCCCCATACAACAAACACAACAAACCCCTCCGTCCAAAGAACTACGCCCACATATCCCTACAAGGCTACCAACCAGGCACCTACTGCATGACACTCGGTTATCCAGGCAGCACCGAACGCTACCTAAGCAGTTACGGCATTGAAAACACCATGAAGAACATCAACGCCGTGCGCCACCAAGTACGAGGCGTGAAACAAGACGCGATGAAAGCACACATGAATGCCTCCGAAGCAATACGCATCATGTACTCAGCCAAGTACGCACAGAGTTCCAACTACTGGAAGAACGCACTCGGACAAAACCAAGCCCTCACCAACCTCGGCGTAGTAGAAGAGAAGCGCACCCTCGAGAAGGTCGTACCAAGCCACATCCTCGACACCCTCCGCACACTCTATCAAGCCAACGACACCACCACCTACCTCAACACCATGATTGAAGAATCCTTCTGTCAAGGCTCCGACATCCTCACCTTTGCCCTTATGTCCATGATACAACGACTTAACGACGACGAAGGAGGAGAGACGAGAGACGAGAGACGAGAGATAAGAGACAACATAGAAAAAGCCTTTAAAGACATTGACATAGACACCGACCGCGACATCTTTGCAGCCCTCTTGAAAAACTTCCGCGACAACGTAGACGAAGCCTTTTGGCCACCATTTGTCAAACAAGTTGACACACTCACCTCAGGCGATGTAGAAGCCTTCACACGCTACCTCTACGACCACTCCAAGTTGACCAGCACGAAACGCCACTCCAAGATACGCAACTCCTTTGACCTCTACGACGACCTCATGTTCGAAGTAGCCTACGACGTCTTGACCACCTATTTCTACACCCTCCCCGCCAGTCGCGATATCGACCAATGGGAAAGCAAACTCCAACAAAGCATCATGCAAGCCCACGCCGACAAAGAATACTACCCAGACGCCAACTTCACCCTCCGCCTCTCCTTCGGCACCATCCGTCCACTTGACCTCGCCACGCTCCACCAGACCAATGAGACCTACTACACCCTCCCCGCAAGCATCATTGCCAAGGCCAACCTCTCATCCCAGAACGACGACTACGAACTCATCACCCCTGTACGCCGTTGGCTTGAACGTGGAGCCTTTGGCACCCGATACACAGACACCACCACACAAGACCTCCCCCTCTGTTTCCTCTCCGACAACGACATCACTGGAGGCAACTCCGGTTCAGGCATGTTCGACGGTAAAGGCAGACTCATAGGCTTAGCCTTCGACGGCAACTGGGAAGCCATGAGTGGAGACTATAAGTTCGACACCCGCCTACAACGCTGCATAGGAGTTGACATACGATATGTCCTCTCCGTCATCGACACCTACGGCAAAGGAGAAAGACTCATCAACGAATTAACAATAGAATAATGGCAGAGATTACTAAAGTGGCAACAGCCACCCTGCAAGGTATAGAAGCCCTTATGGTCACCGTAGAGGTGAATGCCACAAGCAATCCACAATCACGATTTATCATCGTCGGACTCCCCGACAACGCCGTCAAGGAAAGCCAAGAACGCATTCTCTCAACCCTCAGCACCCATAACTTCCACGTACCGATGAAGCAGATCGTCGTCAACATGGCACCCGCCAACATCAAGAAAGAAGGCTCAGGGTTTGACCTCCCCGTCGCCATCGGCGTGTTGGGAGCATTAGGATTCATTGACCCAGCGACGTTAGAAGGATATATGTTTGTTGGAGAACTCGGCTTAGATGGAAATATATGGCCAGTCAAAGGAGCACTCCCCACCAGCATCATGGCAAAACGACAAGGCATGAAAGCCCTCTTTGTGCCCAAAGAAAATGCCTTAGAAGCAGCCGTAGTAGAAGGGATAGATATCTACGGAGTGAGCAACATACAAGAGATTGTGAGTTACCTCAACACACCATCATCACTCACCCCAGTTCAGGTAGATTTACACCACACCTTTGAAGCACAACAATCCACGTTTGAATACGACTTTCAAGACGTGAAAGGACAAGAAAACGTGAAGCGCGCCTTTGAGATTGCAGCAGCAGGTGGGCACAACATCATCATGATAGGAAGTCCCGGTTGCGGTAAGAGTATGATGGCAAAACGCCTCCCATCCATACTTCCACCCCTATCCTTAGAAGAGAGTTTAGAGACCACACAGATTCTCAGCATAGCAGGACACCTCCCCGCAGACACCCCACTGATCACCCAGCGCACCTTTCGTTCACCACACCACACCATATCAGACATTGGACTCATCGGTGGAGGCACCACCTTCACCCCAGGAGAGATCTGTATGGCACATAATGGAGTACTCTTCCTTGATGAGTTGCCAGAGTTTTCACGCAGTGTGCTCGAGACCCTTCGTCAGCCACTTGAAGACCGTGAAATCACCATCTCCCGTGCCAAATACAACATCTCCATGCCCTGCTCATTCATGTTAGTAGCATCTATGAACCCTTGCCCCTGCGGATTTCATCACCACCCCTCAAAACCATGCGTATGTACCCCCACACAAATTCAAAAATACATGAACAAGATTAGCGGACCACTGATGGACCGCATAGACCTCCAGGTAGAAGTACAAGCCGTACCATTTGAAGACCTTGCCACCATGCCGAAGGGAGAGAGCAGTGCACAGATACGTGAACGTGTCGTCCGTGCCCGTCAAATCCAAGAAGAACGTTTCAAGGCAGTGAAAAATGTTCACTGCAATGCCCAGATGACACCCAACCAATTAAAGCAATACGTCACACTCAACGACGAATGCCTCGAGCAACTACGCATAGCAATGAAAAGACTAAACCTCTCTGCCCGTGCCTACGACCGCATCCTCAAAGTCTCCCGTACCATTGCCGACCTTGATAGCAGCAAAGACATCAACCTCCACCACATCGCCGAGGCTATTGGCTATCGCAACTTAGACCGAGAGTCATGGATTGAGTGAGGATGAAGTGAGAGAAGTGAGAGAAGTGAGAAATTCACAAATTCACAAATTCACAAATTCACAAATTCACAAATTCACAAAGTAAGAAAGTAAGAAAAAAACATTGGGGCGAACTTCACAGCCCACCCCAACCGAGAAAAACATCAAAAAAACCTAAATCATGAAACAAAACAATTCTGTATTATTCCTCCACGAACGAAGCAGTCAGAGTGGTGTGACTTGCAGAAACGTTACGAGTAGCGTTGGTGTCGTTATCGCTCCAT
>R20__coassemble_336_pt1 | contig 36220 bp, 29 predicted proteins | sample R20__metabat2_high_PE_015 | metagenome-assembled genome bin R20 | reverse complement strand
TATATATCCTCCATCATTCCCTCCTTCTGGTCCAAGGTCAATAATATAGTCAGCACATTTAATGATTTCCATATTGTGTTCAATGATGACGATACTATGACCTTTCGCTATAAGCGATTCAAAGGATGCAAGTAATTTTTTTATGTCATGGAAATGCAATCCTGTAGTTGGCTCATCAAAGATGAAAAGTGTTGGTTCAGACTTCTCTTGTGCTATATAATATGCGAGTTTCACTCTTTGGTTCTCACCACCAGATAGGGTGGAGGAGGTCTGCCCGAGTTTGAGATACCCCAATCCTACGTTTTGAAGAGGGCGTAGGAGTTTTATTATTTTATGACATATTTTATTGTCTTGAGTCACTTCAAAAAACTCTATGGCTTGGTTGATGGTCATGTTGAGTATATCATCAACATTTTTATTACGGAATTTCACTTCTAAAGCATCATCTTTGAAACGATGTCCATGACAAGACTCACAAACCAATTCAATGTCATTCATAAACTGCATTTCAACCTTAATCGTACCTTCACCTTTACACTCCTCACATCGTCCTCCTTCTGTGTTGAATGAGAAATACTGTGCCTTATATCCCATTTGCTTAGATAATCGTTGTTCTGCAAGTAACTTACGTATCTCATCCCACGCACCTATATAAGTAACGGGGTTGCTACGCGTGGAAGTACCAATAGGGTTTTGGTTGACAAACTCAACATGATGTATTAAAGACATATCGCCTGTGAGTCCAGCAAACTGACCAGGTCTGTCGCAAACTTCATCAAGGTGGCGTTTCATAGCATTATACAGGATGTCGCGAACGAGTGTAGATTTACCTGAACCACTGACTCCTGTGACGACAGTCATCATATTGAGTGGTATGCGTACGTCAATTCCTTTGAGGTTATTCTGTCGCGCTCCATTAATTGTTATATAGTTATTGACAGGTCGGCGTACAACAGGTATCTCTATTGTGTCTTTACCTAATAGAAAGTCAATGGTGTGTGACTGGGAAATAGTATTTTTCTCCTTCGTTGATTTTCTTTTTAATATGGATGATAGTGTGCCAGCAAATACCACATTTCCTCCAAGTCGTCCTGCGTCAGGACCGATATCAATGATATAATCTGCTGCACGTATAATCTCTTCGTCATGTTCCACCACTACCACCGTATTGCCAGCCTCTTGCAAACGTCGTAATATAGATATGAGGCGTGATGTGTCGCGCGAATGTAGTCCAATGCTTGGTTCATCTAGAATATATAGTGACCCTACAAGTGCACTGCCTAAATGAGTGGTGAGGCGTATGCGTTGACTCTCTCCACCCGAGAGCGTAGAAGAGAGTCTATCAAGTGTTAAGTAATGCAAGCCTACATCTATAAGGAATTGCAAACGTGATGATATTTCTTTTAGAAGAGTATCGCCTATGAGACGTTCTTGTTTTGTGAGTTTAAGAGTTTTGAAAAAATGTAATAACTCACCGATATCCATTTCGCAGAGTTCAGTAATGCTGTGTCCACCAATTTTTACATATTCAGCTTCATGGCGTAACCGATGTCCATGACATTCTGGACAGGTGGCTTTCCCACGATATCGTGCCAGCATTACACGGTTTTGTATTTTATATTGTTTTTCTTCAAGAAAGTGGAAAAACGTATCAATGCATACATTCCAAGAATCTGGGTCAGACTTGTCTCTTGATGGCTTTTGTTTCTTTGTTTCACCATGCCATAATAAGTCTTTTTCCTTTTGTGTTAGTTGATAGTAAGGTGTGAAAATAGGAAATACTTTGTTATAACGACGTATGAACTCATCTTTCCATTGACTCATCACCACACCACGCCAACACATCACTGCACCATCATATAAACTGAGCTCTTGATTGGGTATTACCAATGATTCGTCGATGCCGATGATTTTACCAAAACCTTCACATTGTGGGCAAGCGCCTGCTGGTGAGTTGAAGGAGAACATCTGTTCGTTTGGTTCTTCAAATGTAATCCCATCAGCTTCGTATTGTAGAGAAAAATAATTATAGGCCCACTTGCCATTTTTTTGTTCCGTAGCAAGAGCTATTTTCCCATTACTTTCATACAAGGCTGTTTCACAAGAGTCTGTGAGGTGAGATATTGTGTCTTTATCATCATTACAGAGAAGTCGTGCAATGATGATGTAGGTGACATCTTCAACTATTTCCGTGTGTGTCCATCCTTGTTTAGCATAAATGTCAAGTTGTTCTTGTTCCGTACGTCCACGATGTGGAGTGAGTGGACACATCACCATAACTTTACTGCCTTTTGTTTGATTGAGCATGCATTGTACAACATCATCCACTGTATGCTTTTTCACTTCTTTTCCAGATAGTGGAGAGAAGGTGTGTCCAATTTTGGCGAAGAGCATACGCATGTAATCGTATATTTCTGTGGTGGTGCCTACGGTGCTTCGCGGGTTGCGTGTCCCTACTTTTTGTTCTATGGCAATAGCGGGAGGTATGCCTTCTATGAAATCACAGTCAGGTTTTGCTAACCGCCCCATAAATTGTCGGGCATACGTAGATAGACTTTCAACATAACGTCGTTGCCCTTCTGCATAAAGTGTGTCAAATGCTAAAGACGATTTACCAGAACCACTCACACCAGTGATGACAATAAACTTATCTCTAGGAATATCAAGGTCGATATTCTTCAAGTTATTCACCCTGACTCCACGTAGATGAATCAAGGGGTGTGGTTGTGAGATGTTTTTAGTCTTACCTGTCACAAAATCTTAATGATGTTGGAGAATCCAGTAATGTCAAAGACCTCCTTTACTTGAGGTTGCATGTTTTTTAGAACGAGTGAACCGTTGCGGGTATTTACGCTTTTTTGTAGTACAAGAAACATACGCAGTCCTTGGCTGCTGGTGTATTCCATATCACGACAATCTATTTCTATGTCAGGGTTGTCACCTTCTAAGAGAGGTTGAATGTCTTCATGAAATTGTCCCACGTTGGTTGTGTCAATCCTACCATTAAGGACGACGAGGGTTTTAGTTCCCTCATTACTGATTCTTACGTTCATAAGTTTATTTTATTTTTATTTTAAATTGTAGTGTGTTCTGTTTATTGCTATATGTGTATGAGACATCATCCATAAGTTGTTTGCATAGGAAAATGCCCAATCCACCTATCTGTCTCTCATCGGCAGAGATTGTTAAGTCGGGATCTTCTTTGTCTAGAGGATTAAATGGAATTCCACCATCTTGTAAGGTGATTACAAGATTATTTTCAAGAATATCGGTTGTGATGTTAATCCAGCCCTGTCCATTAGGATAGGCATATTGAACAATATTTTCAACAGCTTCTTCTACAGCCAGGCGTATTTTGAAACGCAGATTTTCATTTGATGGAATGTCTGTGGAGGACATAACTGCGTCAATGATATCCGCAGTTTTGCCATTTATTGTTTCAAATCGTTTTGTCATCATACGAGATACCTTTCTTTAAGTATATCCATATCAGAATCAAAGATTAATAACACGTCGCGTATGTAATTGAGCAGACTTCCATAGTTCTGGTCAATATAGTTGAGAGTGTCAATGAAGTATTGTGTGTTGACACCAATGAATGCTTGTATTACCTGCTTTTCTTCTTCGCCTCCTCCCAGACGTTCTATTCGTCGCAGACAATCGTTGAGTAAAGGACGCCATCCATCGTTTGATAAATCAAAATCTCGAATGATAGTCTCTCGTGAGGCACCCAATGCTGCCAGAAGAAATGCTGCACCGATACCAGTGCGGTCTTTACCTTGTGAACAATGCCAATAGATAGCACCATCTCTTGTGTTAATGATTTGCTGTAGAAAAGAAGCGTACTGCAATTGCGTGTATTCGTTATCAATCATGGAGGGGTAGAGTGTACGTGCCATTCTCTTACCTTTATCGGTAAAAGCTATCTTCATAAGATAATTCGGAAGGTCTCGATAAGCCTCTTCAGGGAATTGTTCTATTTTTTGATCAGTATGTACATCTAATGTGGGTAACCACGTGTTGCGTGCTCCCTCTATTTGTTTATCTGGTGCATATAATCGTTCTCCCTCTGTCCTAAAGTCAAAGATATGAGTGACGTGATATTCATTTTGAAGACGTGTAATATCATTCTCGGTTGCTCCTACAAGATATCCACCACGAATCAAACACCCTGAACGGATTGTTCGTCCATCTTGCATAGTGTAACCACCGAGGTCACGTACATTCGGAATACCTTCAAACGTCAGAATCATGTCTTAATTTTTAAGTAGATATTTATATATACATTCTCTCATGAAGTCATCTATTGTATCACGTGTATCAAAGAGTAATAGATACAGACAGGCATAAGGAGCACATAGAGCATCAACATCTGTTATCGCTTGATCTTTAAAATACACCTCAACAAAACGCGTCCACACCTTCAATGCGCTGTCTTTACTTATATGGTATAGGTGCTGACAGAGTTCATCGCTCAGAAAATGGGTTTGAAGATAAAACATACCAATATCAAACAAAGGGTGTCCCCACGCAAAATCGCCAAGGTCAATCCAGTAGGTTTCCTCCTTGGTAGTGATTATATTGCCTATATGAAGATCGCCGTGAATACAAGTTTCTGCATCAGGTGCGTTAGTTATAAAACGGCGAACTTGTTCTTTTTGTGATTTGTCTAATAGTTCACTCTTATCAACGACCTCATAAAACACATCTTTTATATATGGGAAGACATCTTTGTTGCAACGAGTATTGTGTAATTTCTTCACTTGATGCGCAAATTCTGTTGCGTAGTAATCAAGTTGTTCCGGATTATTACTGATTGCTCGTGCGTATGATTGTTTCTCTTTGATTTGTTGAAATTCAACACCAATGCGTTTTCCGTCACTAATCAAACGATAGGCATTTGGTATTTTTATGCCAAGTCGTTGAATATTCCAGGTATTTTGTAATTCTTTCAATGGGATGTAATCTGGCATGAAGTCAGAATAGAGTTTTATCATAGTATCTCCACTTTTGCAAGTATAGGTGGTGGCTGTGTAACCATCACCGCTTTGCTCATAATCGTCTAGATTAATCTGTTCGGGTTTAGGCGCGCCAAAAACTTTATTTATGAGTTCTGCGAATTCGTTATATGCAAAAGTTCCAACTAAGTCACAGAGTGCGCAGGCCAATCCACGATAATGCCACTCATGATCAGCCTTACCACCAGGAGCATGAAAGAGACTCCATAGTTCATCTCCTTGAGCGCAGTAGTCTCTATAAATAGCACGCATGTTGGAGAGTTTGTCACCTATTGCCACTATTTTACCTTCATACGATGTCTGTCGGAGCCTGTTGATGGCTGCTTGCTTTCGTTCTCGCCAACTATCTTGTTCGCTTTTGTTATTTATAGGTGTCTCACTCTCAGAGGCCACGAGTGATGCTACGTGTTCACCAAATTCTGTGCGAATGATGTCGATGCTTACTCCACAGTCTTCAACAACGTCATGAAGTGCTGCTGCTGCAAGCAATTCTTGATCAGATGTGATGGTCGCTACTATCTCTACTGCTTCTAAAGGGTGTACTATGTAAGGAAAACCTTTCCCGCGTCGTTCGGTACCTCCATGTGAGTGTACTGCAAAGATAATGGCTCGATCTAACAACTCTGTATTTAATGGCTTATTCATTTGTTATTATTGATTAAAATTCCTTTTTTGTTCGTAGTTATCTATGAGCTTACCTGCACGTTCGGCATTGTAAACAGACTCACCATAGAGTTGGTTAAAAAACTCAGTGAGTCGTTCTTTCCCTGCGTTGTTTTTTACGAGATAGACAATACATAAATTCTGCAATCCTATAGATGAGGCAACTATGTCTAGATCTGTGCCACCGATCTGATGCAGTGCCAGGTGATATGCGCTGTCAGAATAATCACGAATAAGAGATTCTATATCGTCTAATGTCTTAAAACCTAATGTCTGCAAGATTGGCAGAAATGGCTTGAGTGTTACGGGTTGTATCTCCGCTTGATTTATAGATGCTATTTTGTCGTTGAGACGTTTGAAAGGATTGAGTTGCAGATAACTAGAGAAAGAATCACCATCCAAATTGATTTCATCAAAGTTACCATTTTGAAGCAGACCCTCTACTTTATATCTGTATTCATTTATTGACGTGCGAATACGTGAAAACTCATCATCAGCCAGTTCCAGCATGCCCGCCAAGCGATTGAGAGTACGCAGATATTCTTGTGGGACTTCTATACCAGATTTATAACCTATGTCGTGGTACATGTTTGCCCATACGTGCTGCAGAGCCGTACGCATTTGCAACTCGAATGGTATTTCATTGATTTCTGGCATTGTCTCATCATAATAAAGAGCCTTAGGTATGCGACAAATATAGTGTAGTGACAAATAACCAAAGCTATTCAATTCGTGCATTTTCCGCTTGTCAACAGAATTATCCCAGTCTATACAGAATAGTTTTTCCATAAGAGCGGATATTTTATCTACGTCTTCACTATAGAACGATATGATGCGCGCGCCGAATATATCTGTGATATCTGATAATGAGTGATATTTCTCCCCCTTCAGTTCCAATTTGCCTACGAGACTTTTTTCTGTTTTTATGCGTCCTTCAACTGCTGTAACCAATATATGATTGTCATTGAGACAACTACGCAGATTCTGTAGCACAATCTCTTGCATCTTTTTAAATATAGGCAAACATCTGCGATAATCTTCAATCAATATGTCTGAGTGAGTTAATACCTTCATTTTTTAAGTAATGTTTGTGACATCTTATTGTGATTAGTCTTTTGATATGTCTTTAGCATAAACACGCAGTCGTTTGTGTACATGACTGTTGAAATATTCCCAATTACTTTGTACGTTGTTGTTCGTTTCCATCATTGGGAGTGCCTCTGCGTACGTGAATCCATATTTGAAATAGTTGTTCAGCAAGTCGCTGAATACAAGCGCATTTCCGCCCTTTTTTCGATATTCAGGCAGTACTCCCAACAACATCAAGTCATCGGTATTCGTGTCGTGCCACAACACCACCTTCAGCAAGTGCCACCATCCCCAAGGGAACAGACTCCCGCGACGTATTTTTTGTAATGCTCGCGACATATTTGGCATAGAAATGCCAAAGCCTACAATCTTACCAACTCCGTCCACGTCATCTTTTTCGTGTATAGACGGGTCAGTTATCAGGACAACGAGATTTGGATCTGCAAAACGTATGTATGTCTTTATGTATTGTTGGATTTGTTTTTCTGTCATCTCAGAGTACCCGTACAGATGACTATAAACTTGGTTAAGTACTTCGAACGCCTTTTGTCCGTAACGCTTTTGATATTGTGCTCTTGAAGCTTTAAATACTCTTAGACCGAAACGATCTGTTGCGATTTTTGCCACACGTTGCATCTTCTCTGGTACTGTGTCAGGCACGTCCATAAGCACCATTGTATAGTCATTGTCTTTGGTAAATCCTAAACGCTCCACGTGTCGTTGGTAATATGGGTAATTATAGTTGGCACTCATATTTGCCAAATCCATATAACCATCCACTAAAAGTCCTTCGCGGTCCATATCAGTAAATCCCATTGGTCCAACGATTCGAGTCATACCACGTTCACGGCCCCATTCCTCAACTGTGCGCAGTAAGGTTTCCGATACCTCTTCATCGTCAATGAAGTCAAACCACCCAAATCTAACGCTCTGTGTGTCCCATTTTTCATTGGCACGCTTGTTGATTATTGCTGCCACACGTCCTACTACCTCACCATCACGCATTGCAAGAAAATAATCAGCCTCACAGAATTCAAAAGCTGGATTTGTAGAATTGTGCAGTGTCGTCATCTCGTCATAGTTTAGGTATGGAACGGCATACTTGTCGTTTCGATACAGCTTCTCCCGAAACTGAATAAAATGTTTAAGTCCTTTTTTATTACTTACTTTTTTAATCTCTATCATATCTAAATACGTGTTTGCTACAAAAATATGTTGCAAATAGTTAAAATGAAAAAAATCACTATTGCTGTACGTTGTTTTAATGATACAAAATTAATAAAAAAAATTGTTCTTTCAAAATTTTTTACTACCTTTGTAAAAATATTAAAATATTGACAGAAGAAAATAAAATGGAAAATAAAAATGTGAAACCTGCAGAGGGAAAACTCGGAGTTATGGTTGTGGGTTTAGGAGCAGTAACGACCACTTTTATGACAGGTGTTCTGATGGCGCGTAAGGGTTTAGGAAAACCGATTGGTTCAATGGTGGAATATGATAAGATAAGGGTCTGCACTGAGAACGGTGTTGAAAAACGTCTATCATATCGAGAGATAGTTCCCATATCACAACTGTCAGATTTAGCGTTTGGCGCGTGGGATGTATATCCTCAAAATGCTTATCAATCGACTGTGTACGCAGAGGTGTTACAAGAAAAAGATATAAATCCCGTACGTGACGAATTGGAGAAGATAGTTCCAATGAAGGCTGCTTTCGATAAGAATTTTGCAAAGCGGCTTGATGGGGATAATATTATGCAGGGCATGACTCGTTGGGAGATGATGATGCAAATACGCGAGGATATACGTAGGTTCAAAACAGAAAACGACTGTAAGAGAATCGTCGTAGCTTGGGCCGCATCGACAGAGATATATGTCCCTTACAACGAAAGCGTACATAACACCCTGTCAAATTTGGAAAAGGCTATGCAGGATGATGACAGAGTAAACATTGCTCCGTCAATGTGTTATGCTTACGCAGCGCTTTCAGAAGGTTGTCCTTTCATCATGGGAGCTCCTAATACTACGGTTGACATACCAGCTATGTGGGAACTAGCAGAAAAGACACGCATGCCTATTGCTGGTAAGGATTTCAAAACAGGACAGACGCTTGTAAAGAGTGGTTTTGCACCAATCATAGGTACGCGTTGTTTGGGACTTAATGGTTGGTTCTCAACCAATATCCTTGGCAATCGTGATGGATTGGTACTTGACGAGCCAGATAATTTCCGAACAAAAGAGGTCAGTAAACTCTCGACCTTAGAGTCTATCCTTGTTGCTGACTCCCAGCCAGACTTATATAAGGACTATTACCATAAGGTGCGAATCAATTATTATCCTCCTCGCAATGACAATAAAGAGGGGTGGGATAATATAGATATATTTGGCTGGATGGGCTATCCTATGCAGATTAAAATCAATTTCTTGTGCAGGGATAGTATTTTAGCAGCTCCGCTCTTGCTTGACCTCTGTCTGTTAAGTGACTTGGCTGCTCGTGCAGGTAGATATGGTATTCAGCGTTTCCTCAGTTTCTACCTCAAGTCTCCTATGCATGATTTCACAACAGGTGAGGTGCCAGTAAACCACCTCTTTCAACAATATACTATGCTGAAGAATGCTCTTCGTGAGATGGGAGGATATGTTATAGATGAAAAGATTGATTAACAATCAAACGACATCTTTATATAGAATGATAGTTCTGCTCGTAGTGTTAATCTACGGGGTGGGATTGCGTGCACAGATAACAGGAGTGGTGGTTGACGCACGAACACGTAAACCAATGGATTATGTGAACGTGTATTACAATGGAAAAGGAGTAGGTGTCATGACCGATGCCAAAGGTAGGTTTTCCATACCAGAAAAACCAGACTGGGCAGAATTCACAGTCTCCACCATGGGCTACATAACTCAAGTGGTGAAGAAGCGTCAAGGCAAGCATTCGGATTACGTCATTCGCCTCATACCATCGCCAAAACAAATCACGGACATAGTCATCACTGCCTCCAAAAAAAAATATTCGCGCAAGAATAATCCGTCAGTGGAATTCATGAAAAAGGTAATTGCGCATAAACAAACAAATAACATAAAGAATAAACCATATTATAAGTATTCAAAATATGAGAAGACGGTTTGTTCGGTGAATAATGTTGCTGAAGATTTGTTTGACAAGGAATTAAAACGTTTTGAGTTCTTGAAAGACCAAGTGGAACTATGTGAAGAGACCGACAAGTTCATCCTCCCACTCACCATGACGGAAACTTATTCAGATGTCTTCTATCGAAGTCATCCTAAGTCAGAGAAGACAATTATACGTGCAGAGAAGGAAGAAGGTATGATGACGCTTTTCCAAACGGGTGATATCTTTACAACGGCCATAGAAGATGTTTTCACAGATGTAGATATCTATCAGAATTCATGTCGCTTGTTTCAGTTTCCTTTCACCAGCCCTATTGCTGATAATGCAATATCATTTTATAGGTATTATATACAAGACACTACATACATAGGTGATGATCGTGTCATTCAGGTTGCGTTCGTTGCAAATAATCAGCAAGACCTCAGTTTCTCGGGACATCTCTTCGTGATGGACGACTCTACTTATCAAGTACGTCGTACCGAATTGCATATCCCCGGGCGTAGCGATATCAATTTTATACAGAGTCTTAATATAAAGCAAGAGTATGAAACGTTGCCTACGGGTGAACGTGTAATGACGGTTAACGACATGTTAGTAGAACTGAAACTCATAGATTTAATACCTACGGGAGCATTAGTACAGCGTACTACGCGAATGCGAGACTTTGACTTTTCTGAACAAAATGATTTCCTATTTCGTAGCGTAGGTGGTCCCGTGGTACGAAAACCTGAAATGGCGCTACAGACCGCCGAAGCATGGGATAAGATTCGTGGTGACGTGTCGCTCAGCAAGACGGAGAAGAACATGTCCAACTTCATGAGTAGGCTCAAGCAAACAAAAGGATTTAAAACAGCTATATTTGCATTGAAACTATTTGCGGAGAACTTCGTAGAAACAGGTGACTCGTTACACCCAAGTAAGATAGATATAGGACCGGTGAACACAATTATCTCATATAATGACTATGATGGACTGCGTCTGCGAGCATCAGCTCTTACAACTGCCAACTTCTCCCCACATTTCTTTGTTAAGGGTTTTGTTGCTTATGGAGTGAAGAGTGAACGATTGTATGGTAAATCTGAAATGACTTATTCTTTTAACAAGAAGCAATACCTGCCCGATGAATTCCCTATGCATAATTTGAAAGTCATTTATCAAAACGACATAGTGAGTCCATTTGATAAGTTCTTGCAGAATGATAAGGACAATATGTTCCTTTCGCTTAAGTCTAGCAGTTCCGATCAATATAATCACATAAGTAAGTGGACTGTAAATTATCAACATGAGTACGAGAATGGTCTCTCTTTCTCTGGAGGAATCAACAACACTCGCTCGACTCCTGTTGATGCCATGTTCTATCAGCGTTTGAGTGGCAATCCCACTCCTGACAACGACCGCTCCAAATGGATTCATCATCTCACGACGACCGAACTACGTGCGTCTGTATCGTTTGAACCGGGTGCTAAATATTCAAATACTAAACAACACCGCATAAAGATAAATAAGGAAGCCCCCATTTTTTCTCTCTCACATACACTGGGCGTGGAAGGCTTATTTGGTGGACAGTACTCATATAATATAACTGAAGCAGAGATTTGGAAACGATTCTGGTTGCCACAAGCATGGGGAAAGGTCGATGTTGACTATAAGATGGGTGCACAATGGAATAAGGTTCCATACCCTATGCTCATACTTCCTCCGGCCAATCAGTCGTTTATCATACAAAAGAACACTTTTGAGATGATTAATTCGCTTGAGTTTATGAACGACCGCTACGCAGCACTTTTTGTAGATTGGAACCTCAATGGTAAGCTCTTCAACAGGATTCCGCTCTTCCACCGACTGAAATGGCGTGAGTCGGTAGGTGTTAATTTCATGTTGGGACATCTCACGAGTAAGAATGACCCGAAAACATCAAATTATACAGATAGTGATTTGTTTTATTTCCCCGGACACTTTAATGCAGGTCGTTTCGTATCAAATACCTGTGAGATGAAGGCTTGGAAACCCTATACGGAGTTAAAGTTCTCAATAGGCAATATATTTAAGTTATTCACTGTTGAATATGTACGACGTCTGAATTACTTAGACAATCCCAACGTCCGCAAGAATGGTGTGAGGTTAATGTTTAAAATGAGTTTTTAATGAAAAAGACATATATACTGTTTCTGTTGATGCTGTCATGTTCCGTCATGATTGCACAGACGGAGTTCTCAATGAGAAAATTCCGAAGAGAAATGCGTACTTATATCAAAGCAGAAGATTATACCAACGCAGAGAATAAATTAAATTCAACGCTGCAAGCACACCCCGAACTCCTACAAGATCAGGATGTCATCAACTTAGGTGTACAGGTGAGTAATTACAGAGCACAAGAAGAGAGTCGTAAAATTTTCCTTGCCAACAAACCAGATACGGCACGTTATTTTGCAAGTATATACACTCTCTATGATTATGCACAAAAAGTACAGGAAATCTCTCCACGCAAGAAAAACATTCTCAGACAACAATTACTCAATTACTACGGAAACCTTGGCAGTGCGGGCAAATACTTTTTCAATAAACATCAATATGCTGAGTCGCAAAAATATACCGAACTCTATTTGCGTATGATGCAAAGTCCTCTCTTCATTCTTGACAATACATACAGACAACCAGATGATTCATTACAGATGACAGAACTGGCTCTCTTAGCGTCGTATGGTAATAAAGACTATCCTTCTGTCGTGCGGTATTATGAGAAGATACAAGAGAAGAACGAGATTATTTATGAGATAGCGATCAATTCCTTCACAAACCTTAAGGACACTATGAACATGTTGTCAAACTTAAAAGAAGCTTGCAAAAGATACCCTGTTCATCCATTTTTTTATCAAACCCTTCTTCAGTATTATATCCAACGACACGATTATCAGAACACGCTTCATTTTGTTGATACGTGTTTGCACTATATGCCAGATAGTGTAAAGTTATGGAGTTTACGTGGACGTAGTCAGTATAACTTAAACATGGAGGACTCTGCGCTACAGTCATTTCGCTATGTCATAGAACTTGACCCCGACAATGCTTCAGCTTACGCATCTATTGCTGACATCTATTTAGATAAGGCACACGCGCTCTTTGAGAACAATACGTTTGCTGTCGGCACAACACGTTATCGTCAAGAGAAGAAAAAGATAAATCTGATGTATATAAATGCACGAACAAATTATCAAAAAGCACAGACACTTGCACCCGACAAAACCTTCCTGTGGTTAGATGGTTTGCGTGAGTGTTATTATAAACTGAACAACGGAAAAGAACTAAAGAAATTAGAGAAACTGAATAATTAATAAACTCTCATAAAAAAATATGAAAACTAAATTGATAGTCTCCATGCTGATGATATTGTCCTTTGCCATGCAAAGTGTTGATGCAAAGAAATATCCAGAGATAAAATTTGATAAAACCACCTACCACATGGGTACTTTCTCGCAAGATGAACCTATACAAGTTTGCGTGTTTCGTTTCCGTAATGTCGGCAAGGCACCACTCTGTATCACCCTTGTTCATCCATCGTGTGGCTGTACCGTAGCAGATTATCCTAAGGAACCAATCCCAGTGGGTGGCACTGGAGAGATTCGTCTGACTTATGATGGTTCACATAGCATGCCGGGTAAGGTACAGAAGCATGCACAAGTGTTCACTAACTGTAAAGACGACATGGTTCGATTATGGATAGTAGGTACCATGTCAGCAATGTCAAAAAAAGATTTAGAACGAAAATAAAAAAACTCATAACGATGGAATTATTTAATGTGTATTCACTCTATGACGTGACCTTAGAGCGTGGATGTGGGGCGAGAGTATATGATGATAAAGATAGAGAGTATTTAGATTTTTATTGTGGTGGTGGAATGGTGCCAGTGGGGCATAACCATTCCCATTACTTAGACTCCATGACTTCTCAAATGAGAAAGTTACCATATTATTCCAATTGTGTGAAGAACCCTTTGCAGACGGAATTAGCTCAAAAGTTAGGTCGTGCCAGTCATTACGACGATTACTCTCTCTTCTTGACTAATTCATCTGAGGAAGCCAAGGATTGTATATTACGGCTTGCCTCGTCATCATCAAGACGAGTGAAGACATTGAAGTTCTCTGCCACACAACTCACTTCTATAGATGAGAATTTAGGATTGAAAGTTGAGAGAAGAGAAATGGGGGACGAATTGCTTGTTGTTGACGAGACAGAGACAGGCTTCGGTCGCACGGGACAGTTTTTTGCGCATCAGTGGTATGGCATACGGCCTGACATCATCATCATAGGTGGTGCAATGGGTAATGGTTTTCCTGTGGGTGGACTACTTATCTCGCCAGAGATAAAGCCTTCGATAGGTATGTTACGAAGCATGTTCGGCGGTAATTACATGGCATCAACAGCAGCAATTGCCACTGTTGATATTCTTCATGAAGCACAACTGACAGATAACGTGCGAACATTGGGTGATTATTTAATCAATTCGCTTCGCTATTTGCAGACCGAATTTTCTGAAAAGATATTGAATGTGCGGGGTAGGGGATGCCTGGTTGAGATAGCATTTGCTGAACATATTGCAGACCTGCGCAGAGAATTACTCTACAGACAGTTTGTCTTCACGGGCGTGGCAGATGCCAACACGCTTCGTCTTCTTCCTCCATATATTATTACGGAAGACGATATAGATGAGTTTGTCAATAAACTGAGAAACGTACTTATTTGAATGTTCTGCTGACTATGTCGAAATAATCAGAAGGGTCAGCATCTTGTAACAATTCCGTCCAGAGATTACGGACAAATTCTGGCTCTTTCTCACAAGCGAGTTTGAGGTATCTTCTGAACAAAATCTTTTTGTGTAGGCTTTTATAAACGAAAGCAAGATAAGCATACGCTTTGTCTGCTATGTTTCGTTCAGGAAATTCTGCTGCAGGTAATAGGTATTTTAGAGATTCATCAAGATAACCTTCCTCAACAAATAATCCTCCAGCAAAAATACTGGTTGCACATTTGGCAGATGTGTTTTCTATTGCTTTGTCAAAATAATGCAGTGCGTCAATGATATTGTTCATACGCAAACAACACTCCGCCTTAATGAGAAGGAAATCCGTCAATTCACTATCATATTGTAAGGCTTGGTCTATGCAGTACTCAGCAAGTGAAAACATCTTTCCCACCATAAACGCTTCAGCACAGGTGCTGTATAAATAAGCATCTTCGTAGGGAGTGCTTTGTTGTTTTTTTTGTAGTTCGATGGATTGGAGTAAGTACTCCATCCCTTTCTCCACTTCTCCCTGCACCATGTAGCACCTGCCCAAACATTGATTGTAGAGTGTATTCTCCTTATCTAATTGCAATAACTTGAGGTAACTGTTTGTTGAAGCCTTATAGTTTCCTAATACGAAGTTGGAACCTGCTTGCACCATCAAGGCATGTTCATCCTTTGGGTTGATGGCAAGGGCATATTCTGAAGAGACTATAGCATCTTCATGATGATTGTTCATGTGCTGAATTGATGCGAGATAAGCCCAACCATCTGGTAGGTAGGGGTTGGTGTCAAGCATGAGTTCGTAGAGTTCCTCTTCTTCATCTGCAAGTCCTGCATCGTGATAGATGCGCGCTATGTCAAGGTCTATATCGTATCCACCTATTGGTTTACAATATTTCAGATATAGTTCTTTCCAAAAATGCATGGCTTGTTGATAGATATCAGTATAAGACTTACACAACTCTGTATACGATGCCATGATATGCATAAAAGCTTCTCTCACTCCAATCACAGCATCAAACTCTTCCTCTTCTTCTTTAGAGATATTACCAAGTTCAGCCAACTCTGCTTTTAACCAGGTAAAGAACAAAGCATCTATTACCTTCTTGTTTGTCTCGTTCAACGGTTGTTTAGCCAGTATCAACTGTGCCTTGAAATAATAGAAGTCATAATCCTCTTCAGGATTTATCTCACCCAACAATTCCTCTGCTTCATCGGTTCTTTTAAGGTTTATCAATGCCTCAATTTTGAGAGGTATGAATTGCTCTTTGTTGTGATGCATCCAGCAAGCATGATCCACCAAAATGATGGTATCTTGATATTGACGATTATTTACGAAGTAATGACCTATGTCTAACATTGAATCTGTGTCGAAGAAATGCATTTCGCCATGCTTTATACACCGCTCATAGTCAGCCAATAGTTCCAGGAATTCTTGCGATTCGAAATAATTGTCCATCAATCCATGTACTTATTTGTTAGTTTGTTTTGCCCAACTGTCCCGCAAACCTACGGTACGGTTAAAAACCAACTTCTCTATGGTGCTATCTTTGTCAGGTGTGAAGTATCCGATACGTTGGAATTGCAGATAGTCGCCCGGGTTGAACTGTAACAGATAAGGTTCTACGAAGCACTTATCTACCTTGAGTGAGTTGGGGTTGAGCATCTCGTGGAAGTCACGTTCGTCAGCGGCGGTGTTCTCCACGCTGAAGAGACGGTCATAGTAGCGCACCTCAGCTTCTATGGCATCGTGTTGGCTTACCCAATGTATAGTACCCTTCACCTTACGATTTGCGTCGGGCATTCCACTTCGTGTAGCAGGGTCATATTCGCAGTAAATCTCTTCAATTTCTCCCTCTGCATTCTTCTTCACTCCAGTACATTTTACTATGTAGGCATTCTTCAGGCGCACCTCTCTGTCTATGCTCAGGCGGAAGAATTTCTTTGGAGCATCTTCCATAAAGTCATCACGTTCTATCCATATCTCACGAGAGAATTCTATGTTGTGTGATTTGCTCTGTTCGTCTTCAGGGTTGTCGAGTGCAGTCAGGGTCTCCACCTGTCCTTCAGGATAGTTAGTAATAATACATTTCACCGGATTCATCACGCCACTCACACGTGTTGCTTTTTTATTGAGGTCCTCGCGTACAGCAGATTCCAGCATAGCATAGTCATTTAGTGCGTCATACTTTGTATAACCAATCATATTGATGAAATTACGAATGGACTCTGGTGAGTATCCCCTACGACGCATGCCACATACGGTAGGCATACGAGGGTCGTCCCAACCATCCACGAGACCTTCCTCCACCAGCGCCAACATCTTACGCTTTGACATGACAGTGTAGGTAAGGTTCAGACGATTAAATTCTATCTGTCGTGGACGATAATCAGCAGTCTCGTCACTTCTGTTCTTTATGTGGAAGTCAAACTCCTTCAATTCATCAATGAAGAAATCATACAGCGGACGATGAGGTACAAACTCCAACGTGCATATGGAGTGGGTGACACCTTCGAAGAAATCGCTCTGACCATGAGCAAAGTCATAATTGGGATACACGTTCCATGTCGTTCCAGTACGATGATGTGGCACTTTCTTTATGCGGTAGATGATTGGGTCGCGGAAGTGCATGTTAGGGTTGGCCATGTCTATCTTGGCACGAAGCACCATTGCACCTTCCTCCACCTCACCACGATTCATCTTCTCAAAGAGAGATAGGTTTTCTTCTACCGAACGATTACGATAAGGACTTTCTGTGCCCGGAATGGTTGGTGTGCCTTTTTGCGCAGCAATTTGCTCTGATGTCTGCTCATCTATGTACGCACGTCCAGCCTTGATGAGTGTGACAGCAAAGTCGTAGAGTTGCTGGAAGTAGTCAGAGGCATAATACACGTTACCCCACTTGAATCCCAACCATTTGATGTCTTCCATGATGGAGTCAACATATTCCACATTTTCCTTGGAAGGGTTTGTGTCGTCGAACCGCAGGTTACACACACCACCGTATTTCTCAGCCATGCCGAAGTCCATACAGATGGCTTTCACGTGCCCTATGTGTAAGTAACCATTTGGCTCAGGTGGGAAGCGAGTCTGTATCACACCACCGTTCTTACCCTCTTCAAGGTCATTCTTTATCAGTTCTTCAACAAAACTTATCGATTCATTCTTTACGTTTGTTTCTTTTCCACTTTCCATAATATATGATGTATATTTATTTCTCTATATTTTTCAGTTGTGACAGAGGTTCTCTCAGTTGTCGTACGATAAGGTTAAACTGGTCAATCAGTTCGTTTTGAATATTTTTTACCACACCATTCACCCCTTCATTCTTCGGACACACACACCATAGTCCTTCAGGTACCACAGCTATCTCAATGTCAGCGCTTGTCTCTACGGGGTCGCCGTCGAAGTGCATCACACCTGCTTTCTTGCGGTGTATTGACAGACTCTTACAACTATAAGTTTCTATTCTGCTATTGTGATCAAGCGTGCCACTGAAGAGTTGCATTGCCATCTGAGCAACCTCGGTAGGGAGGAATGGTTTGACTATTGTCACGTTGAGCAGACCATCAAATACCGACGCACTCGGAGCAATATATGCGTTATTACCAAACTGTGAAGCGTTCGCCACCGACAACATGAACGCCTTCGTATTCAATACGTCAACCGTCTCTTCGCTACCATCCTGTGCCACCACTGTGTGTAGTTCTATGTCGTACGTGTCGGGTTTGAACCGAAGACCATTGATTAACATTTTCTCCACATAAGCAAGAGGACCTCTCACCTTCGTCTTTGAGAATTTCTGTGATATGAAAGCATCAAATCCCACGCCACAGGTGCAGAAGAAAGGGATGAGGTTGACCACCCCGTAATCCATCTTGCGCACATGACCATCGTTAATCAAACGAATAGCTTTCTTCCAATCAATAGGTATATGTAGATGACGAGCCAATCCATTGCCTGAACCACAAGGGATAATGGCAAGTGCTGCGTTTGTGTGTATCAGCCCTTTAGCCACTCCGTTCACCGTACCATCACCGCCGATAGCACAGACAATGTCAACGCCCTCCTGCGCAGCCTCCCTTGCCAACTCCTCTGCATGTCCGGGACGAGAAATAAATGCAACGTCATAATCAAATTTCTCATGATTCAAAATGTCATCTATGTGTCGGAGTATCAACTTCTTACCGCCAATACCAGAGAACGGATTATATATGAATCTTACATTTTTTTTCTCAATCATAGTGCAAAGTTAAATAAAATTTTGTAACTTTGTACTCTATTTTGAATAAATTTTAATAAAATTATGGGTTTATTACAAGAGAGATTTAAGGAGTATCGTGAACCGCAAAAATATATGAATGCGGGCGTCTATCCTTATTTCCGAGAAATTGACAGTCATCAAGATACCGAGGTCATCATGGACGGACACAAGGTCTTGATGTTCGGTTCCAATTCTTACATGGGACTTACTTACGACAAGAGAATATGTGATGCAGCCATAGAGGCAATAAAAAAATACGGAACAGGCTGTGCTGGTTCACGATTTCTCAATGGTACACTCGACCTCCACGTACAACTCGAACACGAATTGGCAGAGTTCGTAGGCAAAGATGAGGCACTCGTCTATTCCACGGGTTTCTCTGTCAATGCAGGTGTTGTCTCCGATCTCACCACACGCAACGACTATATCCTTGGCGACGACAGAGACCACGCCTCCATAGTAGATGGTCGTCGATTGTCCTTCTCCACCTTCTATCATTACAAACACAACGACATGGTTGACCTGGAGAAACAACTGAAACGCTGTAATCCAGAAGCCGTGAAACTCATTGTTACCGACGGACTCTTCTCCATGGAAGGCGATCTGGCGAAATTGCCAGAGATTATTCGTCTGAAGAAAAAATACAAAGCCTCCGTCATGGTAGATGAAGCCCACGGACTCGGAGTATTTGGACGTAACGGACGTGGTACATGTGATCACTTTGGCGTCACTGATGACGTAGATCTCATCATGGGTACCTTCTCCAAGTCACTCGCATCAATCGGAGGATTTATCGCAGCCGACAAGGAGACAATCAACTGGCTACGTCACACCTCACGTACATATATATTTAGTGCAAGTAACACACCTGCAGCAACAGCAGCCGCACTGGAGTCACTACACATTCTGCAACAAGAACCAGAACGTGTGGAAAACCTGTGGAAGATAACAGACTACGCACTTCAGCAGTTCAAAGCAGCAGGTTTCGAGATAGGCGATACAGAAAGTCCAATTATACCACTTTATGTGCGTGACAACATGAAGACATTCGAAGTCACAAAACTCGCTTTCGAAAAAGGAGTATTCGTCAACCCTGTAGTACCACCAGCATGTGCACCACAAGACACACTCATCCGTGTTGCGCTCATGGCAACTCACACAAAAGAACAGGTTGACCGTTGTGTATCAATCCTTTACGATTGCTTCAAACAGCTACATATCATAAAAGCTTAATGCTTAGATAACGAATACAACAAAAAAGCACGCTTTGTAGCGTGTTTTTTTTGTCATCTTCATCATTGTTTTTCCTTTGATATATCCTTACCTTATCTTTACTCATACACCGGCGGTATACCGCCGGTGAGTAGGTGATATGTAGGTGACCTAGGATTACTACTTATCACCACCTTACTATTGCTTTACCACCGCAACATCGATACTCAAGGAATAGTTTTTGACAAAGGGCATACTAAGGGTAAGGTAGAGATATATCGTCAAATTTTGATTTTTTTATTTGGTCATGTGAAAAAAAAATATTAACTTTGTAGTCGCTTTATAAAAAAGCAAGAAAATATTTATTAACAAAACAAAAAAAACATTATGAATCAGTACGAAACCGTTTTCATTTTAACTCCCGTTTTATCTGATGAACAGATGAAGGAAACGGTAGAAAAATTCAAGGGTCTCCTTGAAAGTAAGGGTTCTGAAATTATCAGCCTGGAGAACTGGGGCCTTAAGAAATTGGCTTACAATATCCAGAAGAAGTCAACTGGCTTCTATGTGCTGATAGAGTTCAAGGCAGAACCTACAGTGATTAGTGAATTGGAGTTGCAGATGCGCCGTGACGAACGTGTGCTCCGCTATCTCACAGTAAGAAATGACAAGTATGCTGCTCAATATGCAGAGAAACGTCGCAATTTAAAGAAAGGAGCTTGATTATGGCAGCACAGAATGGTGAAATTCGTTATTTGACTCCACAACAGGCAGATGTCAAAAAGAAAAAGTATTGCCGTTTCAAGAGAAGTGGCATCAAGTATATTGATTACAAAGATCCTGAGTTCTTGAAGAAGTTCTTGAACGAACAGGGTAAGTTGCTCCCACGTCGTATCACTGGTACATCTCTCAAGTATCAGCGCCGTGTGGCACAGGCTGTAAAGCGTGCGCGCCATATTGCTTTGCTTCCATTTGTAACCGATTTGTTGAAATAAAGAAAGGAGAAATTAGTTATGAAGATTATATTGAAGCAAGATGTACAGGGACTTGGATACAAGGACGATGTACTTGAAGTAAAGGATGGTTATGGTCGTAATTATCTCCTACCAAAGCATTATGCAGTCATTGCTACAGAGAAAGCAGTGAAGGCACTTAACGAGGAACTCAAACAACGTGCACATAAGCTTGCAAAGATTAAGGCTGATGCAGAGACGGAGGCTAAGAAGTATGAGGGCGTTTCTTTGAAGATTGAAGCAAAGGTGTCTGAGGGTCAGAATATATATGGCTCTGTGGGTGCTGCTCAGATCGTTGAGGCTCTCGCCGGACTGGGCAAGGAAATTGACCAGAAGAAGGTGGTGCTGCGTGCAGTGAAGGTCCTGGGACAGCATGAGGCTGTGCTTCAGTTCCATAAGGAGGTATCTGTGGTACTTCCATTCGAGGTGGTTCCAGATGCTGAATCTATTAAGGCTGCTGAGAAGTTGCGTTCAGATAGAAAGGCTGAGGCTAAGGCTAAGGCTGAGAAGGAAGTTGCAGAAGCTGCTGCTCAAACTGAAGAGGCAGAGGAGGCTACTGAAGCTCCTGCTGAGGCGTAAGAATAGAATTTTATTAAATAAGAAAAGGAGACAAGTAATTGCCTCCTTTTTTATTCTCGTTAATTCCACCACAGGGAATTCCGTGCTTCTCTTGTCTCAATTCTTCTTTTGTTTCTCAAGAATTTCTTGTTGACAACGTGCCATCTCTTGCATGCGTTCCATCATGGAGGATGTTCGACGGATGCCTTGAGTGTTTTGCTTGCGGTCAGCATGACGTTGCTCAAGTTGAGCGAGCAACTTGGCGTCATCAGTGCTTTTGCGAAGCCACCACATCATGATGACATTCAGAATGGTGGAGAAGAAATAATAGTAGTTGAGTCCTGAGGAATAACCATTGAAAGAGAAGAAGAAAATGAGCGGCATGATGTAGTACATCCATTTCATCATCTTCATAGTCTGTGCTTGCTCTTCGGACATGGCAGCGTCTTGTTGTTGTTGCATGGTGAAGAGGGTGCTGGCAATGGTGGATACGCACCAGAGTACGCAGAAGAGACTGATATGGTTGCCTATGCCCCAGATATTAGTGGACCAATGGATGAGTTCATCATAAGAGGAGAGGTCGTTGGACCATAGGAAACTCTGTCCGCGTAGTTCAATGGCGTTAGGGATGAAGTTGAAGAGTGCAATCCAGATAGGCATCTGAATGAGCATAGGCAGACAACCTCCCATTGGACTCACACCGTATTCGGAATAGAGTTTCATGGTCTCTTGTTGCTTCAACATGGCGTCTTCTTTATTTGGGTATTTCTTTGATATCTCTTCAATCTTTGGTTTGAGCACACGCATGCGTGCGCTGGAGAGATAGGATTTGCGCATGAGTGGGAAGACTGCACATTTGATGATAAGGGTGAGTAGGGTGAGTACGATTCCCATGTTGATGCCCCAACTGGTCATCCAGTCAAAGAGGTAGAGCATGAAGAAACGATTTATGTATTTGATGAGTGGCCAACCGAGATAGACGATGCTTTGGAGGTCGAGTTCGGTGGTCTCGCTGCAGAGTGTCTCGTTCTGCTTGAGTGTTTCAAATTTGGAAGGACCAAGGTACATTTTCAGAACTGTCGGTGTGCGCCCAGAGGTGTCGAAAGCGGTGCGCATCTCTGCATTGAGAGTTTTGAGGTAACCATTGGTGCCTTTATTCTTCTCCATAGTGGAAGACAGGGCTGTCGGTGCGAAGGTGTTGCCGTCGCCAGCCATGAGTATCTGTGCAAAGAACTGCGTCTTGAAGGCTATCCAGTGTAACTTTTCGTCCTTGAGATCGTCTGAATCTTCTTGCTTGTCGGCGCCAGCACTACTTAGTTCTTCAGTGTCGTCATCGGTGGTACGGTAGGTGATGGTGCTATAGCGGTTTTCGAAGTCAAATCCTTTTTCTTGTTGCCTCATGTGTTCGTTCCATACGATGCGCATGGTCTTCGTGTCGCTTGAGAAGAGTCCTTCAACGCCATCGGCTTGGATGTCCATACAGAGAACGTAGGAGTTGGGTAGAAGGGAATAGTGGAGGTCTATGCTGCCATTGCCGAGTGGCATTGACATAGTGACGGAGGTGTTGTCATTGGTGGGTGTGGAGGGTGTAAAGTAGAGTTCACTGGTGTTTATGTTTTGTGTCTTGCTATCGATGAGCAGTGACATGTTGTTGTCTTCGCCGTCGAAAAGCACTACCTGTCCACCTTGTTGGTTTTTATAGTTTGTGTCTTTCAGTTCGACACGTTTCACGCTACCACCATGGTTAGCAATGGTGACGCGCAATAATTCGTTTTCAATAGTGGTGCTTCCTTCATTCTTTTGTAGGGCAGCATGTAGGATGTTGGTCGTGTCGGCAACTGCCTGCATCTCGGAGTCAATCTTTTTCTTTTCTTCAATGCTCGCAATGCTGTCTATCTTCTGTTGTATGATGGCTTGCTGTTGTTGTTCTATTTGTTGTTTCTCAATCATCTTCTTGCGTTGATTGCCTGAATAGGTCATGTAGCCAAAGATGACGAGTCCCATCAAAAGGAAACCTACGAGTGATTTTTTATCGTTCATAGAGGTGTGTGGTTGTTTTATTTTTCAATGAGTGCAAGTGAAAGTTCATCTAACTGTGCTTGGTCAATGTATGCAGGTGCGTCGAGCATGACGTCGCGTCCACTATTGTTCTTAGGGAAGGCGATGCAGTCGCGTATGCTGTCTAATCCTGCAAGGAGACTTACCCAGCGGTCGAGTCCGTAAGCGAGTCCTCCGTGAGGTGGTGCTCCGTAACGGAAGGCATTCATCAAGAAACCAAACTGTTCTTGTGCTTTCTCAGGTGTGAATCCTAATATCTCAAACATCTTGGCTTGTAGCTCTGGGTTGTGAATACGGATGCTACCACCACCGACTTCAACACCATTACACACCATATCGTAGGCATCGGCGCGTACGGCTGCAGGATCTGTGTCGAGCATAGGTATATCTTCGTCCATAGGGTGGGTGAATGGGTGATGTGTAGCCATAAGGCGTTGTTCTTCGTCGCTCCATTCAAACATAGGGAATTCGGTCACCCAGAGTAGTGAGTATTTGTTTTTATCGCGCAGACCAAGACGTTCACCCATCTCAAGACGTAGTTCGCAGAGTTGTTTGCGGGTCTTATTGATGTCGTCGCCAGAGAGAATGAGAATGAGGTCGCCAGATTTGGCATTCATCTTAGTGGCCAGTTGCTGCATTTGTTCTGGTGTGTAGAACTTATCCACGCTGGACTTCACAGAACCATCTTCTCCAATACGTGCATAGACGAGTCCCTTGGCACCAATCTGTGGACGTTTGATGAAGTCGGTCAGTTGGTCGAGTTGCTTGCGTGTGTAGGAAGCACAGCCTTCTGCAACAATACCACCTATATATTTAGCTTCGTCGAAGACGGAGAAACCAGTCTTATCAGCAAAGAAATCTTTGAGTTCTACGAACTCCATGCCAAAGCGCATGTCGGGTTTGTCACTTCCGAAACGACGCATAGCCTCTGCCCATGGAAGACGGAGAAATGGTTCTGTAAGTTCAAGGCCTTTCAATTTTTTAAAGATGTGTTTAGTCATGCCTTCAAAGGTCTGTATGATGTCTTCCTGACTGACATAACTCATCTCACAGTCTATTTGTGTGAACTCGGGTTGACGGTCTGCACGTAGGTCTTCATCGCGGAAGCATTTCACGATCTGGAAGTAGCGATCGAAGCCAGCCACCATCAGGAGTTGTTTTAGTGTCTGAGGTGATTGTGGTAGTGCGTAGAATTGGTTTTGATTCATGCGTGAAGGGACTACGAAGTCACGTGCACCTTCGGGAGTGCTACCAATGAGCATAGGTGTTTCTACCTCGAGAAATCCCTGTTCGCTGAGATAGTTGCGTATGACGATGCACATGCGGTGGCGCAGTTCGAGATTACGACGTACACACTCACGACGTAGGTCAAGATAACGGTATTTCATACGCAGGTCATCACCACCGTCAGTGTTTTCTTCGATGGTGAATGGTGGTGTCACGGCCGCATTGAGTGTGGTGAGCGAAGAAACAATGAGCTCGATGTCGCCCGTAGGCATGTTTTCGTTCTTACTATAGCGTTCGTTCACGGTGCCAGTCACTTGAATGACGTATTCGCGTCCAAGCTTGTTGGCTTCATCGAAGAGTTGTTGATTGTCTTGGTTGAATACCAACTGGGTGATACCATAACGATCGCGTAAGTCAACAAAAGTCATTCCACCCATTTTTCTTGTCCTCTGGACCCATCCAGATAGGGTAACCGTGTTGCCTGCATCTCTGAGACGCAGTTCGCCACATGTGTGTGTTCTGTAATTTGTCTTCATATTGTTATTGTTTTAGTATTTTCAGTAGTGTTGTTTACTTTCAGTTTTCAAGATGCAAATTTACAAAAAAAATTTGGTATGGTCGCAGAATTTTTGTAAATTTGCAATTCAAAACGAAAAATAATTAAAATTTAAAAGAATATGTTGTACACATTGATTATCGTTCTTGTCATCATCGCAGCATTGCTGATGATTGGCATAGTACTCATCCAAGAGTCAAAGGGTGGTGGATTAGCATCTGGCTTTGCTTCATCAAACCAAATCATGGGTGTTAGAAAAACAACCGATTTTCTTGAGAAGGCTACATGGGGTTTGGCTATCGCTATGGTGGTTCTTAGTATTTTGTCTTCTTCATTCGTAGGTAAGACTACAGCAAAGGAAACTCCAATAGAGGTAAACATGCCTGCTGCTCCAGTACAAAATCAGACTTCAGCTCCTGTTGCTCCTGCTACTCCTGGGAAGTAAACTTCTTTTTAAGCGAGTGAAACAATGAGATTGATAGATAAATATAAACTCGCAAAGAGTGTAAGATTTACGAATAAAACGTGGAAGAATTTTACCAATCAGCCGTGGGCTGCGGGTGGAATTCTTCTTGTTTGTGTAGTGATTGCTATGTTGTTGGCTAATTTGCCAATGACAAAGGACTTGTATCGTAATTTCTTAGATACAAACATCACAGCAACTATACAAAGCCCATTGCGACTTGACGGAACCAGAGTGATTGATTGGACATTCCCTCGTGAGATGAATGTGGAGAAGTTTATAAATGACTTTTTGATGGTGGTGTTTTTCTTCACCGTGGGATTGGAGATAAAACGAGAGGTGGTGTGTGGTGAACTGTCGTCTGTGAAACGTGCTTTGCTCCCTGTTATTGCGGCAATGGGTGGTATGGCGGCTCCTGCTCTCATCTATACGTTAGTCAATCATGGGACAATGGCTGCAAGTGGTTGGGGAATCCCTACTGCCACGGATATTGCTTTCGCAGTAGGTATCATGTCGATTATGGGGAATAGAGTACCTACGTCGTTGAAGGTATTCCTTATAGCATTGGCCATAGCTGATGACTTGGGGGCTATACTCGTCGTGGCATTGTTCTACGGAGGTAGCATAAACCTCTTGCTGTTGAGTATCTCTGTGATTATATTGATTGGCATTTACTTCATCAATAAAAGTGGAGAAAAACGTATGTCATGGTATTTGATGCCTGCGATAGTTGTTTGGTTCTTATTTTATTATTCAGGTATTCACTCAACCATGTCGGGCGTAGTGATGGCATTCTTGATTCCAATGGATGCCCGTTATAAGGAGGCTTATCTGGCAAGACGTGCAAAGGAATATGACGTGCGTATTCGTAGATACTCGGATGATGAACCATTCCCTAATGAGATGCAACGTCATTGCTTGCGTAGGTTATCAGACATAAGTAATAACTCTATGGGTATGAGTTATCGTCTTGAACACGACTTGTCGCCATGGGTGAATTATCTGATTATGCCTATCTTTGCTCTTGCCAATGCAGGTGTGGAAATACCTGACTTAAGTTATTTCAACATATTCCAATACTCTCCAGAGGCAGGATCGGTGGGTATGGGTATATTCTTTGGACTGCTGTTTGGAAAACCAATAGGTATTACTCTGGCAAGTTTCTTATCAATAAAATGCAAAATAGGAGAAATGCCGGTTGGTGCTACGTGGAGTAAGTTCTTCGCTGTAGCGTGTCTTGGTGGTATTGGTTTCACCATGAGCATATTCGTTGACACATTGTCATTCTCAGCTTTTCCAGAGTTTACAGATCAAATGCGTGCCATTGGTAAGATTTCGGTGTTGATGGGTTCTTTGAGTGCGGGCATATTAGGGGCGGTGTTGATAAGGCTGACAGTGCACAAAATTAAAGAGTAAAATATATGGGGATTTACAAAAACAACAACTTACCTTCTATAGTTAAACCAATTCAGATAAGTTGTGTAGCGGATGAGCGTGGCATATTGTCGTTTGTTGAGAACGGCGAACTCACATTCCCTATTGCTCGTGTATTTTGGATAACGAATGTGCCTGAAGGACAGGTGCGTGGTGGACACGCTCATAAGGTGTGTGCAGAGATATTATTTGTTGCACAAGGCGAAATGGAGGTGATGGTGCATGATGGTAAGACGTCGGCAGTGTGTCATTTGTCTAACCCTAACGAAGGTTTATATATTGGTCCTAACGTTTGGTGTGAAGTGAGAAATTTCTCATCGGGGGCTGTGTGTAATGTATTGTGCTCACATCCTTATATAGCTGAGGGATACATTCACGATTTTGAAGAATTCTTGTCTTACGTGAATGGATAATATACTAAAACAAACAGTATATTGTCTTTTTAGAAAGGTAATCCCACTGCAAAGTGGAAGGCAAAGTCGTCTTTCAGGTTATGATGAATAATAGGGAAGTGTTCTTTCCCTTCATATGCGGGGTTTATGGCTTTCATGCCTGCATCGAATCGAAGAATAAAGAAATCGAAATTAAAACGCAACCCTACTCCATAGGATACTGCAATGGTCTCTAGTAGGGTGTTCAAACGGAATAAACCATTTGGTTGGTCCTCATAGTCACGTAGGGTCCAAATGTTGCCTGCATCAACGAACAATGCACCACTGAGTTTCCAAAAGAGGAAACTACGCATCTCCGCACTGAGATAGAGTTTCATATCACCGGATTGGTTGATGAAGTTAATATCTTTGTCTGCTCCATTGTATTTGCCTGGTCCTAATGAACGTACAGACCAACCGCGCACGTTGTTCGCTCCTCCTGCGAAATAACGTTTCTCAAAAGGAAGCATGGTGGAATTGCCGTAAGGATAGGCAATACCAAAGGCAGCATGTAGAGCAAGAGAGTTGTTCTTGTTGAACATGAAACTCTTTGTTATCTCTGCATCACCTTTTGCATATTGAGAATAGGCGATGCCAAGAAACATCTTCTGTCCAATGGAGTTATGGGTGTTGTCAAACAAAGGGGAAACCAAACTAAGTACATTGCCCGAAGTCTCTATGTTAGCCTTTAGAACCAAAGCATCTTTGCCATAAGTGTTTTGTGCATTGCCAAGTGAGTTATATGTAAAGGTGTATCCCAACTTAGTGATGAGTTGGTCTTCATAGTTGTATTTCAGAATGGCATTGGTACGACCGATGGAGTCAAGATAATGCTCTTTGAATGTATTGGAAATCCAAGGCATTCGCACATAGTTGAGTTCAAGGATGTCTAAACGGTGTTGTAGCTTACGATTTTTACTGGTCCATTTGTAACGCCATGCAGCAGTGAAGACACGACGATTGAATTCGGGACGATCTTGGAGGTTGTATTGTGTGGAGAATTCTGATGTGGCAAGGTGAGTGATTGAGAATTCCTTAGAGATGAACGGTAGGGTGGTGCCTGGCAGTGAGAGATTCAATTCTCCTCCTAATTCAACATAACTATTTCCTTCATATCCTTCCAACCCAGATATGGATTCATAAGCGCCACGTAGTTTGATGGTGAAGGCTTCTGAACTGCGAAATAAATTGTTGTGAAGGAGTGATATAGAAGCTGCAGCCCCTAAGTCGCCTGCAGGGTTAGTACCTTCGAGGTCTAAACTGAGTGTCTTGCTCTTTAACGTCTGAAGATGTATATCAATGTCAAGAAGATTAGTTTCGGGACGCTCGTTGAAACGTATGTATGAGTGACCAATAGCACTGAGTCGGTTCATGAAATTATAAGTGTCCTTCTCATCTTGTTCATTATATAGAGTGCCCGTGCGGAAGAGAGTGTTAGACGTGAGCAGTTTGACGCGAAATGGAGAGTTGGAGTGTGAGGAAGAAGTGGTAACGGTGTCATTATTGATGATGTAATTGATGTCGCCAATCACATATTGTGTGTGGGGTTGTTCTTCAGCCTTACTATTCTCTTTATGAAGAGCAATATTCATTGTGAGGTCAATGTTGTTGTTATCCTCAAGGGTATCGGCATCGAAGGTGATGTAATCTTTGTTGAATTTATAATATCCATTACTACGTAATTGCTTTGTTATGCGGGAACGTTCTTCGGCAAGTGTGTTGAGATTGAAGGGCGCTCTTTCGTGGAGTAACGTTGAAAGAGTGTCTGTGCCACAAATGAGAGTGCGTATATTTTCATCTTTAATACACCGTTGTATTGTGTGGATATTGTATTGTGGACCGAGGTGTATGGTGTAAACAACATCGACAGCTGATTTCTTTAGAGCTTTAGTTGACGCATTGATTTTGGCCTTTAAAAATCCATTATTATGTAGGACATATGTGATGTCTCGTATGGTGGCAAGAGTCTTTAAGCTATCATAAATGGTAGGATGTTGAGTGAAAATACGCGTCCCAAGAAAATCTGTCTTAGGGTGTTGCTTTATGTAGTCAATGAGAGATAGTTGATGTACTATCTCATTGTCATCATCAGACAGCATCTCTACTTTACGCAAGTATTGTTCTTCGTTTTGAAGATATCTCTCCACCTTGCAAGACATAAGTGATAGCAGCAGAATTACAAATAATATGTAGGTAATCTGTTTCATCGTCTAAATGCAAATAATGTGATTCCTGTAGCCATGGCTACATTAAGAGATTCTACGGTGTTGATGTCATTTGGGTAAGGTGGGATGAAGAGTCGGTGATTTATCATAGTTTGCACTTCTGAGGAAATGCCGTGTCCCTCATTACCCATAACGATGATTCCCTGTGAGGACAGAGTGGCTTTACGTATGTCTTTTCCTTCAAGGAATGTACCGTAGATGGGGATAGTATGTGGTACATCACTCAACCATTGTATAAGATCTGTGTAGTGTACTTTCACGCGTGACATGCTTCCCATTGTAGCTTGTACCGCTTTGGGGTTATATATATCAGCCGAGTCCGTGCTACAGATGACGTCATCAACGCCGAACCAGTCAGCAAGGCGTATGATAGTACCTAAGTTTCCGGGGTTTTGTATGTTGTCAAGTGCTAAGAATAGTGACTGACACGATGTGGTAAGCGTGGGTAGGGGATAGGTGCGTTTTTTCAGTACGGCAACGGTGTCTTGGGGCGTGTCCAAGAGAGAGACCTTATGGGCCTCTTCTCCGTGGTATTGTGCTATTATCTCAAAGTGTTGTGACAGTTCATCAATGGTTTTTCTGCCTTCAGCAACAAATAATCCATATTCGTCACGGTATTTCTTTATAGCGAGACTTCGTATCTTTTTTATGTCGTTTTTACTTAGCATAAAGAATTGTTTCGACCCATTCCGTATTGGGTAGTTCTTCTGATAATGGATAGTGGCGTAGAAGTTTACCATCTTCTATCTCAACCACATGATTGGTGTAATGAACCCCGTCGATTATGACCTTATGGGCAGCTTGTCGTTTCATTGTTTACGTAGTTTCCTTCGTGGACCTTTATTTGGTGTGCGCGTCTCAGGCATCTTGCGTATTTGAACCTTTTGTGTGTCTGTCTTTATTGTAGGATGTCTCGTATCGGTTACTCGTTTGATATTCGTCGTTGTTGTTGGTGGTGTGTCTTGTGAGACGGGAACAATGGAAGTCTGTGTGGTGTCGGTGGCAACCGTATCGGATTGTGCCTCGTGAATGCGATATAAAGATATATTTTCCACTAATACCATATTCTTGTCGTTACAGGTGCTTTCGTAATAGAAGAAACCGAGTATTTTCTTGATAGGACTGTCAAAGACTGCTTGTAGTTGTAAGCGTTGCTGTCCATCGTAGGAAGTACTATGAGTCTCATTAACTATTTTACCATTCTCATACATGATACTGAGTGAGAGTGTGAGAATACAATCGCGAGTGCTCTTATTAATTCGTGCAAAACCTGCGTTGGTCTGCAAGATGAACTGATCATGATGACGGAAGGATGTGTCTGCAAGAATGACAAAACTCTCTTTGTTTTGCAACGGATTAGGACGAAGTACATACATTTTCTGCTTGGACCATATGTCTGCGGTGTCACCACCTTCAGTGAACACCATCATGTCATTGGTACCTGATTGTGCTTGTAAGTCCTTCTCTAAGGTGTTATATCGATCCTTTAAAGACTCATATATTGCTTTTAATTCTTCTGGATGACGATTGTAATAAACCATGGAGGAGTCAAATTGCGCTTCCGTGATATCGTGCTTATCGAAGACTGCTTGTAGGCATGCTCTGGCCATTAAGGTGTCATTGTAATAGTGAGTCTCAATGAGGGCTTGTGCCAGGTGATAGTCGTACAGAATATCTTTCATGAGACGTTTGGATAACACACTATCATGTCTCTCGCCACATGCGGAGAATATAATTAAGAGTAATATGAAGATTATTGATTTCCGCATGATTTAAATCCATGATTTAATGATTTGGAATAAAACAGCAACAACATAATGACTCCACAGCTGATGGCTGCATCTGCAAAGTTAAATATAGGGGAGAAAAAAACGCAGTGCTCACCTCGATAAAGAGGCATCCAATTAGGCATGTCCCATTCAATGAGAGGGAAATAAAACATATCTACCACTTTGCCTGTCAAGATGTGACTATATCCGTTTCCCCAACCCATATATTCAGCAATGAAGGGGGCTGATGGATCATTGAAAACCATTCCATAAAAGAGACAGTCAATTATGTTGCCTGCAGCGCCTGCCAGTATCATAGATAGACAAATGACATATCCACTCTTTGCTCCACTATGAATCTCTTTTATGATGAACCAGGCAATCACACCTACAGCTAATATTCTGAATGTGGTTAAGAGCGTTTTAGCACCGAAATCCCACCCAAAGGCCATGCCGTTGTTCTCAACAAACACTAACTGAAACCAATCGGTTATGAAATAACGTTCACCAAGGTACATGCTTGTCTTGACATTGATTTTTATGAGTTGATCAACAATCAGTATGGCGAGAATGACTATGACGGAGATTATGTATTTATGCTTTTTCAATGCTTATGATTGTTTTAAAATTGTCAAAATCCTCTTCTTGGTGAATAGCATAAGGAGTATCATTAAGTACGATATTATCTGCTAATACTTGAGAAGCAATGTGTGATGAGTGGACAGATAGCACTTCTTCTAATGCTGATGATTTACTTATCTTTACATTGATGCGATCTGTTATCTCAAGATGATTTTCTTTGCGCATGGTTTGAATCTTCTTTATGAGGTCGCGAGCAATACCTTCATTGCGCAGTTCAGGTGTGATAGTTATATCTAGTGCTACGGTAATTCCGTTCTCAACACATACGGTCCAACCTGGTATGTCTTCACTTATTATTTCAACGTCAGACAATTCTATGTCAACTGGTGTACCTTCTTCAAGAGTGAGGGTTATGTGTGCGTTCTGTTCAAGTATTGCAATCTCCTCCTTCGTCATGGCACCAACGGCAGTCGCAACAGACTTCATAGCCTTTCCAAACTTCTTACCCATCGTACGGAAATTACATTTCACCTTTTTTACAAGGATATCTTCTCCACCATCAACGATATTCAATTCTTTTACATTCACTTCGTCTAGGATAAGCTGTTGCATGTCTGCAAGACATTCTTTCATATCGAGGTCAGAAGTTGGAATAGATAAACTCTGCAGAGGTTGTCTGACAATGATTTTTTCTTTTTTTCTAAGAGACAATACCATAGAGGTGATTTGCTGAGCTATCTCCATTTTCTTCTCCAGTTGTTTGTCAATAAGACTCTCTTCTGCCGTAGGGAAGTCTGTCAGATGCACACTTTCTTTGGATTGTGGACAAAGGTCCCCGTAGAGACGGTCGGCAAAGAATGGTGCAAACGGTGCAATGAGTTTGGAGAGTGTAAGCAGACAGGTATAGAGTGTGTCGTACGCACTGCGTTTGTCGTCGGTCATGCCACCTCCCCAGAAGCGTTTGCGGTTGAGTCGCACATACCAGTTGGAGAGGTTGTCAACAACAAATGATTGAATCAGTCGGCCTGCTTTTGTTGGTTCGTAGTCTGACAGATGATGATCTACATTCTTTACAAGCGAATTTAGTTCGGAGAGTATCCAACGGTCAATCTCTGGCCTTTCTTTATATGATATAGTATTATCTATAGCTGTAGGTTGGTAATTATCTACATTGGCATACATAGCGAAGAAAGAATATGTCTGGAAGAGTTTTCCAAAGAAACTACGACTGACTTCAGCTACACCATCTGCATCAAAACGAAGGTTGTCCCATGGTTGTGAGTTAGTCAACATATACCATCTCACTGGGTCAGCACCATACTTCTCAATGCAGGCAAATGGATCTACGCCGTTGCCAAGACGTTTTGACATCTTCATTCCGTTCTTATCAAGCACCAATCCATTACTGATGACTGCTTTATATGCCACACTATCAAACACCATCGTTGAGATGGCATGAAGGGTATAAAACCAACCACGTGTCTGATCAACTCCTTCTGCTATGAAATCGGCAGGGAAAACAGTGCCGTTGTCAAAGATGTTCTTATTCTCAAAAGGGTAATGTATTTGTGCGTATGGCATACTACCACTGTCAAACCAAACATCGATGAGGTCTGTCTCGCGTGTGAGCACATTGCCTGTATCTGAAACGAGCTTGATGTCGTCAACATAAGGGCGATGAAGATCAATCTTATCATAATTTTCCTGCCTCATGTCGCCTGGAATAAATCCTTTTTCTTTAAGAGGATTAACCTTCATAACCTTTTTCTTGACAGCCTTTTCTATTTCGTCATATAACTCTTCTAAGCTGCCTATGCAGATTTCTTCTTTTGTTTCTTTGTTTCTCCAAATAGGAAGTGGAGTACCCCAATAACGACTTCTACTCAGATTCCAATCGTTTAGGTTCTCTAACCATTTACCAAAACGCCCAATACCTGTTGATTCAGGTTTCCATAATATGGTTTTATTAAGTTCAAACATGCGATGTTTTGCAAGTGAAGCACCAATGAACCATGAATCAAGAGGGTAATAGAGGATTGGCTTGTCGGTACGCCAGCAGTGAGGGTAGTTGTGAACGTGCTTTTCTATCTTCCAAGCTAGACCTTGCCGCTTCAAATCCATACAGATGGTGATATTCAAGTCTTCTTGTTCTGCATTTTCCTCTTTCTCATATTCGTTTCTCACAAATCTGCCTTCGTATTCTTTGTAAAGAGTTTCATCTATGAACTTTTCAACAAACTCAGGGTCAAGTTCGTTCATAAGATAGAATTTACCAGTGGTATCTACGAGTGGACGTATTTCTCCGGCTTTGTTGCGTACTATGATGGAGCGTATGCCCGCTTTATGTGCTACATTAGCATCATCGGCACCGAAGTTTGGTGCTATATGAACAATACCTGTGCCGTCTTCTGTGGTAACGTAATCACCGGGGATGACTCTAAAAGCACTGTCTCGTCCATCCACTGGTTTTACCCAAGGTAATAGTTGTTTATAAGGTGTGCCAATTAGGTCCTTACCTTTGAACTTCTGTATAATCTCACAAGGCATGTCGTCCTTTATGTACGCACTCAGTCGTGCTTCTGCCAAAACAACTTTAAGAGGTTCTTTTGTATAAGGATTTATGGTATTGACTAAGACGTAATCTATGTTTGGGCCTACACATAGTGCGGCGTTTGAAGGAAGCGTCCAAGGAGTTGTGGTCCATGCTGCAAAGTAAGCATCACGTAAAATATCATATCGTTCACCTAAGACTGGCATAATTTTGAAAAGAGCTGTTACGGTGGTGTCTTTTACATCACGATAACAACCTGGTTGGTTGAGTTCGTGGCTAGACAAACCAGTGCCGGCAGCAGGGCTATATGGTTGGATGGTATAGCCTTTATATAAGAGTTTTTTCTCATAGAGTTGTTTTAGTAACCACCACAGAGTCTCTATGTATTTGTTATCATATGTGATATATGGATGTTCCAAATCCACCCAATATCCCATTTTCCTACTTAAGTCAGACCATTCACTTGTGTACATCATCACGTTTTTTCTACAACGAGCATTGTACTCTTCTATGGATATGGTCTTGCCAATATCTTCTTTTGTAATGCCGAGTTCTTTCTCTACACTCAATTCAACGGGCAGCCCGTGGGTGTCCCATCCTGCTTTTCTTTTAACCTCAAAGCCTTTCATTGTCTTATAGCGACAGAATGTGTCTTTGAGTGAGCGTGCCATAACGTGGTGAATGCCTGGATGGCCGTTTGCTGATGGTGGTCCTTCAAAGAAAATAAATGAAGGCTGACCTGCTCGTATTTTCATACTTTCATGAAACACATCAGAGTCATCCCATCTGGACAATACTTCCTTATTGACATCAGTGAGATTCAAATTTGCTCTCTCAACAAAGTTTTTCATAATGCTTGAGTGTTATTTTTTTTTGTTATCAATGTTATGTGTGTACTCTTTAGAGTACAAAGTTACAAAAAATAATAAGAAGAACAAAATAAAACAAAAGTCAGGTGTACTTTACTTTTTTAGTACACCTGACTTTAATTTTAGATTTGCTTTGTCTCGCGTTCTTCCATCATATCAATTTCATTACCTCCACTATCGGTAAATTGGTACTGAAGGAAGGAGCTTTGTTGAGATGGAATGACTTTAAAACATAATCCGTACTTCATGCGCCATTTCATTAGAATAGATGGAAAACCACGTTTAATGAATGCGTTTACATAAGGATGAATATAAAGT
>R20__coassemble_302_pt1 | contig 38581 bp, 20 predicted proteins | sample R20__metabat2_high_PE_015 | metagenome-assembled genome bin R20 | reverse complement strand
ATAGAAATTACTCAGATAACAACATTTATAACAAAAATATTAACTACAAAAAAAATTTCATTTTATGAACAAACGCATTTTAATGGTAGCATTTTCTGCGCTGTTGTTTGTGGGATGTGTCGATGACTACAAGTACGACGATGAAGCGCCGGACTTCCTTGGTCAGAGCATTTACAACGAGCTAAAGTCCGCAGGATGTTACACGAACTTCGTCAAACTGATTGACGATCTTGAGTATGCGGAAGTTCTTGGAAGAACTGGTAGTAAGACGTTGTTCGTTGCTGACGACAACGCTTTTGCCGAATTCTACAAGAGCAACGATTGGAATGTGCACAGTTATGACGAATTATCGTCTGCACAGAAGAAATTGCTGCTATACTCCGCAATGATTAACAACGCATGTTTGGTTGAGATGATGTCAAGCACGCAAGGTAATCCTCCAACAAAAGGTAACTGTCTCAGACGCGAGACATCCGCCAATGTGACGGACTCTGTTACTTACCTTTTGCCTAATGCAATGCCTATTTCCTACAACGGAGATGACAAGGATTATTGGGCACGATTCCGCACACAAGGCGGCATTCGTTTAGTGTTGGATGCAACAGCACCAATGATGACGCATTTCCTCAATGCTCAGATGCAACAAAAGAACATTACAGACAAGGACTTCAACATCATTACTGGTCGCTCTGAAGATCGTTCAAAAGAAGACTATGCTTATATCTTCGATTGCAAGATTGTGGATCGCGATGTTGTCTGCCAAAATGGATATATCAACCGTTTGGACAAAGTTTTAGTAGCCCCACAAAATATGGCAGAAGTACTTCGTTCCAATGGCGAGACCAACATATTCTCTCACATGATTGATCGTTTCTCTGCTCCTTTCTACAATGAAGAAATCTCAGAGAGATACCAAGCACTCACCGGTGCAGCTACAACAGACAGCGTGTTTGAAAAACGTTATTTCTCAAAACGTTCACAAAGCAGTGCTGCATTGAGTAATGATAAAGGTACAGACCCCGTTGGTAACCCAACAGGAAATGATGTTGCTTATGCACTTAACTTCGACCCAGGATGGAACGCATTCAAGAGCGATGACGGTTCAACAACATCAAAAGAATCAGACATGGGAGTAATCTTTGCACCTACAGACGAGACTTTGTACAAATACTTCTTTGAAGAAGGTACAGAGTCTGAAGACAAAGGTAAATTCTTGCTTGATTCTTATGCTCCAGAAGAAGCTAAGTTAGTGACAGGTCCAGCAGACTATGAAAATATCTACAAAGCAATTGATAAAATTCCTCTTGACGTAATCGAGGCACTTATCAATAACCTCATGAAAGTGTCATTCAACAACTCAGTTCCAAGTAAGTTTACCACAGTAAAGAACGATGCACAAGACCCTATGTTTACAGACCAAGAAATCGGTCAAGACGTAACACAAAATCTTGTGAAAGACACAAAACTGGCAAACAATGGTATCATCTATCGCATGAAAAAAATCATTGCACCTGCAAAATACGCTTCAGTAAGTGCTCCTGCCTATGTATCGAAGAACATGCGAATATTCAACTATGCTATCAACGCAGAAGAATTGGATATTCAGACCAACTTCTATGCATATCTTCTTGCAATGAGTTCTAAATTCAGTTTCTTCGTTCCTGAAGACTACACAGCATACATGCCTAGCGATAGTGGTTTGTGGTATATTGACCCAATCTCATTCGCACGCGCAGAGACAGCCAGCGATGGTCCGAGAATTTGGAAATATGAATGGGACAACGACAAAAAAATACCTATTTGTACTGCCTACAGATATCACTATGATCACACAACTGGTATAGGTTCAGTAGGTGACAAACTAACATCTGACGCATCTGTGTCAAACTCTGAATTTAAGAACCGTCTGAGAGATATGCTTGAGACTCACACCATCGTCCATGCAGAACAAACAGATATTTATGACTTTGACGAGAGTGCAACAGGCATTGAGTGTAACAGACATTATTTCCTTTCAAAGAATGGCACTCCTATTTACGTTCCAGGAAACAGCTCCGCAAGAACTGGTACAGGAATGAAAGTGATGGGTGGTTGGCAAGTACAACATCAGAATATTGCCGACAGTGATATTGAAACAACCAAGTGGGATAATAAGAAAAATGGTTACGCTTATTCTATCAATGGTCCTCTACAACCAACGATTGAATCCGTTTACAGCACCATGTACAACACCGATGAATTCCAGAAGTTCTATGAACTCTGCCAAGCAGACGCTCTAGTACTTGACTCACTCGGAATCACCCAAACTAAAGAGATAAAGAAATACAACATATTCGTTAACAACAATGGTCTGCCTGCTTATGACAAACAAACAGGGACTCAGTGTGGAAAAGCGACTAATGTAAAATTCTTTAACAACTTCAATTACACTGTATGGGTACCAACCAACGATGCCATTGAAGAGGCTATAAACAACTACGGTCTGCCTACATGGGATCAACTTAGAGAAATGCTGTTTGTTGAAGACGAAGAAGGTTGGGCAGCAGAATACGGAGGTCTCAGCGATGCAGAAATACAGACTAAGAAAGCTGCAATCGTGGAAAAAGGAAAAACTATGGTAACATTGATTATCAATTTCGTAAAGAATCACTTCCAAGACAACGCAATTTTTGCTGATGAACCTACACTCAAAGAACACGCTTACGAAACTGCAACATTGCAACACGATGCCGCAGGCAATCCTACCACTTATTCAAAAGTAAAGGTATCTTCTGAAGGAAGTGGTACTCTCTACGTAGAAGACGAAGCTGGTAAGAAATATTCAGTCACTAACGATGTGAACCTCATAACAAGAGATTACGAACTGGATAGCCAAAGCTCTCCAACACAGATAAACTCTTCTTCTACAGCAATCATGCACGGCATAAATGGATTCCTTGATTTCAGAAAAACATCTGAAGGTGGTGGCGGTAGCTTCAAATCAATCTACAGCTCTGCCAAAGCACGCAAGGCATTTATGTCTAAATACAGTTTATTAGATTAAAGTTTAATGTTAAATGAAAAGAACAACAATTATGAAACATTCAGTAAAATATTCTTTAGCATTGGCATTAACTTTATCAATAAGCATAGCAGTTAATGCACAGCAACGTATTTCGGGACATGTGTATGACGAAATAGATGATATCATGATGGCAAACGTAGTAGAACGTGATGCCAACAACCGTATCGTATCGGCAACAACAACTGATATGAACGGTAACTTCTCAATGACAATCAAAAGCCCTAAAAACTTCCTTACCGTTTCTTACGTAGGTTATCAAGAATTTAAGGTTAAGATTGGTGCACAGACAAAATTCAATATCAAACTGACATCTAAAGCAGTGGTGAAAGAGGTCGTCATTAAAGCTAAACAGAAACAGACTTCAAGTACCGGTATGACCATACCTGTGAAAGAAATCTCTGTTGCTACACAGAAGATGGATATGTCCGAAGTAGAAGGACTTTCATTCGCCTCTGTTGATGAAGCTCTGCAAGGTAAGATCGCCGGACTCGACATCATCGCTAACTCAGGAAACCTCGGTGCCGGAACAAGCATGCGTATGCGTGGTGTGAGTACCATAAACGGTAGCGCAGAACCACTCATCGTAGTGGATGGTAACATCTTCGACCTACCTGACGATGTGTCACAAGTAAACTTTGAGGACTTGGATAACGAAGAACAATTCGCTACCCTACTCTCCGTAAACCCTGAAGACATCAAAGAAATCAACGTACTCAAAGACGCTGCAGCAACAGCCATCTGGGGTTCACGTGGTGCAAATGGTGTTATAGAAATCACCACTAAACGTGGTACTACAGGTAAGACACGAGTTAACTTCTCATATCGTTTCTCTGGCGCATGGGCTCCAGAAGGTCTGAAAATGCTCGATGGTGACGGATACACCATGATGCTTAAAGAAGCATACTACAACCCTATGCAAAGTAGTGCAGCATCAGACATGGTAGAGCTCAACTACGACAAAGAGCGCCCAATGTACTACTACAACTTCAATAAGAACACTGATTGGGTAGATGCAGTTAACCAATTCGGTCAAACTCATAACTACTACCTCACACTGACAGGTGGTGGTGAGAAAGCTAAATTCCGTATCTCTGGAGGTTATGACCACCAAACTGGTACCATAATCAAACAGGTACTCGACCGTTTCTCAACACGTGTAGTACTCGACTATGATGTATCTGACCGCATTCGTTTCTCTACAAACTTCGCTCTCACATACACAGACAACCATCGTAACTGGGATGGAAGCAGTACAGGTTCAATACTCGGCAAGGCATACAACGCAATGCCAAACATGAGTATTTATGAATACGATGCTAACGGTCAATTAACAGGCGACTATTATTACATGCTTCCAACATATAGCAGCGCCGGTGACGTACCTGACGGCTACTCTTCATATTATCTGAGCGATATCAAGGCTAATGGAAACCCTGTTGCAATTGCAAACCTGGGACACAACAACCAAAGCACATATCGTATCAACCCACAATTCAACCTCCGTTATAAGCTCTTAGGTAAAGACGCAGACAGTCATCAACTCGACTTAAATGCAGAAGTCTATATGGACATCTACAACGAGTCTGTTGACGCATACTGCCCTGCAGCACTTACTACAGATGCTTGGAATAGTGGAAGTAATATAAATAAGGTGGATAATAGCGAATACAAGAGTCTTGCGTTCACAAACAAAGAGACCTTGATATTCACACCACACTTCAATACTGACAACGTCTTCATGACAATGTTAGGACGATTTGAATTCTCACAAGGTGACGGAACAAGCCAGAGCTACACAAAGACCAATGTTCCTACTGGTATCAGTTCACCTATTTCAAACGGTTATCTGAGCAGTGGTGGTAGCACCGGTTCAAGTGAATGGAGAAGTGCAGCAATGTTATTCTCTTATCACCTCGGATTATTTGATAGCCGTTATGCATTTGACATTACTGTACGTCGAGATGGTAGTACTAAGTTCGGTGCAGGAAAGAAATGGGGAACCTTCCCAGGTATCTCTGCACGATGGAACATAAGCGACGAACCATTCTTCCAAAAGATGAAATGGACAGAATTCATCAGTCTGCTTTCATTCCGTCCAAGCTGGGGACGCGTAGGACGTCAGCCAGGAAGCGAATACCTTATGTATAATAAATATGGTGACGCAGGCGTGTACGGTTCCGGTTCAAACACACTCTCTGCTCTCGCACCACAAGGACTACGACTCACAGATATCAAATGGGAAACCATAGAATCATGGAACTTAGGTGCAAACCTCAACCTCTTCCAAGACAAGATATGTATTAACTTTGACTACTACAACAAAACGTCAAAAGACTTGCTTATGAGTGGTGTAGGTATTCCAAGCACTACTGGTTACAGCAGTTTATCATGGAAGAACGTAGGTGAGCTGAATAATGAAGGATGGGAACTCTACATCAACGCTCGTAAATTCATAAAAGCTGGTAAATTCAGTATGGATGCAAACCTCAACTTTGCACAGAACATCAACACCATAACAAAAATGGACCCAACCGTACTTGAATCTATGAATGGTGATTACGACTACACAAATGGTACATACCTCCAGCGCATACAAGTAGGTAATGCCGTAGGTTCTATTTACGGTTTCCGTTACCTCGGTGTTTATGCTTACGACTACGAACACAGTGGTTACACTGATAAGTCAGAAAAAGCATATGGAGAGAACACAGCAAAATATGCTGCTGAACATGGAAAGAACGGAACATGCCCAATAGCAAGAGATGCTGATGGCAACATCCTCTACGACGCAAAAGGCAACCCACTCCACATGTACTTCAACTACGGAACAGGTAAGACCAATTATGAATTCCAAGGTGGTGATGCCATCTATGAAGACGTGAATCATGATGGTCAAATCAACGAACTCGATATCGTTTATCTCGGAAACTCTAACCCTAAGATAAATGGTGGTTTCGGATTTAACTTTAACTATGCAGACTGGTCACTGAAGCTGAGCTTCAACTACCGATTCGGTAATAAGATTGTGAACATGGCTCGACTGAACAACGAATCAATGCGTGGTAACACTAACCAAAGTAGTGCCGTAGCATGGCGCTGGAGAAAGAACGGTGACGACACATGGATTCCACGCGCTATGAACGCAAGCCTCGGTGTACAGTCATTCAACTCTCTCGGTAGTGACCGTTACGTAGAAGATGGTGATTACGTAAGATTGCAGTACGCACAGCTCAACTATAACGTACCTGCTAAGAAACTGAAAGCAATCGGTCTTGAAAGCTTACGACTCTCACTCTCTGCTAACAACCTCTTCTGCTTCACAAAATACACAGGTATTGATCCAGAAGTAAGCTATGGTGCTTGGGGTGTTTGCTATGATAACAATAAGACACCTCGCTCAAAGTCTTTCACTTTCAGTATTAATGTTGGATTCTAAAAGAAGGAGGATTGCACAATGAAAAAAATTATAAATATAATATTAACTTTAGTCATAGTTATTACTCTGACAAGTTGTGAAGACTTCCTTACTATCACACCTTCCAACCAAATTGTGGAAGAGGAATTCTGGGAAGACAAGAACGACTTGCAGAACGTTGTAGCATCATGCTACACAAAGATGTGTGGAATGATGACTAATTACATACAATGGGGTGAATGCAGAAGTGACAACCTCGTTATCACAACAGGTAAAAGTTGGGATAACATGGAAAACATCATGAACGCAAACTTAATTCCAACATATAGCGAATTTAGTTGGGCTTCACCTTATAATGTGATAAACTGCTGTAATAAAATACTTGCTCATGGAGGCGAAGTAGTACAACGCGATAAGAGTTTTGCACAAGGCGATTGGGAAGTCATTCAGGCAGAGGTGATTGCAATACGCGCACTCATGCACCTTTATCTCACACGCGTATGGCGCAACGTACCTTACGTTACTGAAGACTACAACAACGACGGACAAGACTTCCTCATTAAACAATCTTCACAACAACAAGTATTGACAAACATAATCAACGAACTTGAAGCCATAAAAGACGTTGCAATGAGAGATTATGGTCAGACAGTGTGGAACAAAGGACGCATCACTCGTGCTGCCGTTTATTCCATCCTTGCAGATGCATATCTCTGGAGAGCAAGCAAGAACACATCGGCTGACTCAATTGCAGTCTATGGAAATGCCTATCAAGAAGATTATGCAAAATGTATTGAATGTTGCGACACAGTCATTAACATCCAAAAAAGAGAACTCGTTGATGACCTCAACAAAAATGGAAAGATACTTGGTGGCGTAACACTTGCAGACATTGAGACAAAAGATTTGCTTATCCCAGATGAAAAGCAAAGCACAGACAAATACGCTCGCTACGAAGGTGCATTCAATTACATCTTTGGTTCTGGTAATTCAAAAGAAAGCATTTTTGAACTGCAAATTGACGGAACGAATAACTCAAACAGCATGGCAACAAGCTATTTCATGAGTCTGTCTGACAAAGTAGCTGCTACACTTTCTGCAACAGATAACTTATTCAGCGATGCTGCCACTAATTCTGATGATCATGTTGGTGGAACCCCTCTCTTCTCAAAACGAGATTATCGCAGATGGGCATCTATCTATAATGAGAGTAAAGCTGAACAGACCACTTATCCAATTGTGAAGTACAGTACTCGTTCAATTTCTCAGAGTAATGGTACTGGAAACATGACAGACAATACCGCTTCAGGCTTCAAATACAATGCCGAAATACGTACGTCATCAACGAACAGTGCACACTGGATATTCTACAGAATCACAGATATCATGCTGATGAAAGCAGAAGCCATCACACAACTCACAACTACAGTACAAGGCAGCGCAGGCATTACAGAATGCTTCAACCTTGTGACAACTGTATTCAGACGTTCAAATCCAAGTGCTTATTCAAAAGACGGAACTAAAGCACTCGAGGGTTCACTTCATGAAAAGAATTTCAGAACACCTGAATTGCTTGAAGATCTCGTTCTTGAAGAACGTCAACGTGAATTCATCGGCGAGGGAAAACGTTGGTTTGACCTCGTGAGATATGCTCTTAGAAGAGGTAATACAAATGCTATGTTAAAACTTCTTGGAAGAAAATATGGCAGCAACAAGGGAGCTGTTGAAGCAAAACTTGCAACAATTCACTCTCTGTATTCACCTATACAAGAATCGGAAATAAAGAACAATCCTAACCTCGTTCAAAATCCGGTTTGGAAGACTAACGAAAATTCTAAGAAAACTGACGAATGAATATGAAAAAGATATTTAATACACCAAAGTTTATTATCTCATCTTTTGGATTGATGATAATCACTTTAGGATTGTGCGTAACTAGTTGTACAGAGACAATAGATGATTCTGCTTATTACACCTTCACGGGTGAGATGATGACAGACTATTTCAACAATAATCCTGAACAATTCAGTATGTTCAGCGAGTTGTTGCAAAAAGTACATTCAAGTAAGAAGTCAAAGTCCACTATGAAGGATTTACTTAGCGCACGTGGCCACTATACTTGTTTCGCACCTAATAATGAAGCTATCAAACAGTATTTGTTGGAGAATAACACCACTATGGAAACGATACCTGACTCGTTAGCTCAAAGCATCGTATTCAATTCCATAATTGACCATGGTGACAGCGAATCAGCTTATCCTGCTACATCATTTGTTGACGGAGCATTATCAAGAACAAACATGAACGACAGATACATCACTACATCGTTCAGTGTTGACTCTACGACAATGACTACAGTCACTTATGTAAACACTAACTCAAAAATCGTAGCAGAAGGCTCTGTAGAAGTAGTAAATGGATATGTTCACCAAATAGATAAGGTGCTCTCCCCTTCTACATCTTCTATAGCTGACATGATTTATGACACAGAGAACCTCACTCTCTTCGCAAAATTCCTTAAACAAGTAGGACTTGACGAGACACTCCTCTTATATAAGGATGCTGACTATGAAGACGGTGACACAGCTGGACTCACAGGACACCTCAATTCTCGTAGTGGATTCGAAGGTACATTCCCTGAACATCGCTATTTTGGTTACACAGTATTCACTGAACCTGATGAATGTTTCAGAAGAGAAGGTATCACTGACTTGCAGACACTCAGAGATTATGTAAGAAATGTGGCTGCTTATCCAGAAGACACAGACTGGGAAGTCTATGCAGAAGGCGACTCACACTATCAAAATGCAAATAACTGGTTGTATAAGTTTATCACTTATCACATAGTACCAGCTAAGTTAACATGGAATCGTCTCGTGGTTTTCTCAAACGAAAAAGGTTTCTATAATGGTTCTCCTAACGACGGAACAAAATTCCAAACAAACGTATGGGAATATTATGAAACACTTAGTCCTGAACGAAATTCTATTAAAATAACAGGCATTCGTGATGGAAAGAGAATCAACCGCATGTCAATATATGATACTCAAAAATACAAGGAAGTCACAACAGGTGATGAAAAAACCGAGATGGACGGACTTAATAACAAATCCAATCTTGACATTGCACTCTCTGCAGATAACGGACTATATAGCAATAACGCACTCAACGGATTTTATTATCCAATAGATAAAATCCTTATTTGGACAGACGATGTTCCAAACAAAATACTAAATGAACGTCAGCGTTATGATATTTGCTCGTTACTTCCTGAATTGATGTCAAACAATCATCGTCGAATGGGTGATGCTACACACCGTGCATGGTATTATCCAACAAATTACTTCGACACACAAAATAATGGTTCCGGTACACTCATCAATGTGTCAAAGGAGACTAAGCTTATTTATCTTACCAACACTCAGAATGCAGGTACCGGTGGCTATCAAGCTGGTTGGATTGACTATCAAGCTGATGAATTTAACATTCAAGGTATATACGACTTCGTAATGAAACTGCCTCCTGTCCCTACATCTGGACTCTATGAAATTCGTTACGGAACAAACTCCAACACACTGCGTGGTATGGCGCAAATATATATTGGAACAAATCCAGATAACCTACCAGCAATAGGTATTCCTATTGACTTGCGCGTTGGAGGTGTTTATGCTGATGGTTCTCAAAACCCAGCAATCGGTTGGTTACCTGACAGCGAGTTAGATAGCGACGAAGACATAGAAGAACTAGACAAGCAACTCCGCAATAAGGACTACATGAAAGGTCCAAAATACTTCTATTGTACATCAAGCACATCTGGACGTGATGCAGGCAACTGCTTACGTAAGATCATCTATAGAGGACAACTCGATGCAGGAAAGACTTATTACATACGTTTCAAGTCTGTACTTGAGAGTTCTACATCAGAGTTCTTCTTTGATTATCTTGAATTTGTACCTAAGAAAATCTACAATGGTGAAGGTGGTCTCAGTGGTGATGAACCTGAAGACAAGTGGTAAACAAAAAAAACAACATAACAATGAAAAAATATTTAAATATTATCTTTAGTACAATCTTGCTGCTCATTGCAGCGAGTTGTACTGACGATCATTTTGATGTTGACCCAGCTGTGTCATCTGAACGAACAGTGTGGGAAAATATCCGGAATCGTCAGGATTTGTCACAATTCGCTGACTTATTACAGCGAGTTTATGTAACCAAGTCCGAAGGAACAGTGGAGACTGCACAGACTTATGCCGATTTGTTTAATCACGATCAGGTATTTACAGTATGGGCACCAAAAAATGATTCTTTCAATTATGAGTACTATAACAAATTGCTTGGATACAACAACGTAGACAGTACTTATAAAGTGGAAAAAGAGCTCATACAAAACCAGATGTCACGCTTCCGCTTTGTGCTCAATGGAGAAGCTGTTGATACGGTAGAGCTCTTCAACAGCAAAGTGGCTGAATTTAATAAGAAAGCTAAAACATTTGGAAGTCAAAAAATTGATGAGTATAATCTCGGATGTAATAATGGTTTGATACACATTACTGCCGGAAGAGTTGATTATACTTACAATATGTATGAATTCCTTGGAACACTTCCTCAGATTGATAGTGTATATCAATTCTTCAAGAGCTTTGAGAAAGTTGAGTTTGATGAATACAACTCTACAAAGGGACCAACTATCAATGGTCAAGTCACTTGGGTTGACTCTGTCACTTATGTAAGCAACCAAATCTTTTATTCTGTAGGTGCATATCTTAACAATGAAGATAGTCTTTATGCTATGATTATCCCAACTAACACAGCATGGGAAGACGCCCTAAAAAGAACGAAGTCATACTATAACTTCCGCACAAAGTACACACAAGAGATTCACACACAGACTGAGGCAGGCGTTGATACAACCTACACAGAAGAAACAACCTATACGACAGAAGAAGTTGACTCATTGAATAACCTCTACTCAAAATCAGCAATCACTAACAACCTCGTATTCAATGCTCGTTATCAATATAGACCTTGGGATATTGAAAACCCTATCAATTGCGACTCACTTCGTAGTACACACGGAACCATTTTCCGTCAACCTTATTTAACTAATTTATTTGGGAATTACTCTCTCTACAATGTAAGTAACGGATATGTCTATGTGACAGACAACTTCGGTTATCGTGCTTGTGACACTTGGGCATCAGATATTAATATACCTGCATACTTGAGTTTCAATATAGACCAAAAGAAAAATTGTAATCTTACATCAAGCACTCAACAATTCTATCGTAATGACTCCACAATCAACTTCACTGTTGCTCAGTTCACTGAAGACGGAGCTAACTACCCTGAAGTAACCTTCAAACTTAACAATGTGTTGTCTTGTAAATATGATATCTTCTTAGTTATGGCTTATAACACTTCAGCCATGAAATCAACTAAGTTCACCGCTACACTCACATACTACAAGAATGCAAAGGACTCTAAACAAAAAGACCAAAAACTCACACCTTTGGCAGATGATACTCTTCACAATTACCAGATGAAGAATAAGGACTTTGTGAATGTGTCATACCTGGACACTGTAACTATTTCAAATGTTGAATATATTGTTCCAGTACATAATGACACCATTCAACTTGCAAGAGACTTTGAATTCCCTGTTTGTTACTATGGATTGCAAAATGCATTCCCTCTGCTGAATATCAAAACTGATATCAATTCAACAGAGAAAAAAGACTACACTCGTGAAATGTGGATTCAAGAAATTATTCTTGTAGCAAAAGAAAACTAATTAAGGAGGAATGAATATGGAAAAGATATTAAAAATAACTTTAGCTTTAACATTAGCTTCAGTATTTAATGGTTTTGCTTTTGCGCAAGAAGAAAACGATGAAGAGCAAACTGAAGTAGTTGCTCCTGTTCACAAAGCAAAGCCTACAGCGAAATATGAAATGCAAGAACTGCGTGGTACTGTAGTAGATGCTGCTACTGGCAATCCTTTAGGTGGTGCACACGTTCAGAGTTTTGGAAACAAACGTTACACAACTCTTACTGAGGACAATGGTCAGTACACCATCTCTGTACCTGTATTTGTTCGTTCGCTCTATATCACCGCACCAGGATATAATCCAGTACAGGTTGCTATTGACAAAGCAAATGAATCTGTAGTGAGGCTATATAGCAACAAACTAAATAACGCATATACACCAGAGACTTCAGTAACAGCTTATGCCAAAGCAGACATCAATATGTCATCAGCTGTTTCTATAGACCAAGAGATTGAAAATCGCTTGGGTGGTGACATTCATACAATCAACAGAACTGGTGTTCCAGGTCAAGGAGTAGCAATGTTCATCCGAGGCATTAACTCTCTTAATCTGAATGCCCAACCGCTGATTATACTTGATGGCATCATGATGGATATGCAACTCGATCGTACTTCTATTCATGATGGATTCTTCAACAATGTGCTTGCCGCCATTGATCCAGAAGATATTGAGAACGTTGAAGTATTGAAGAATGCGACTGCACTCTATGGCGCACGTGGAGCAAATGGCGTTATCATAATCAATACAAAACGTGGACGTAGCATGGCTACAAAAATAAATCTCTCAATATATGGAGGTATGGAGTTAGAACCAACGACCATGAAGGTAATGGATGGTAATCAGTATCGTAATTATGTTAATGAAATCATAGGTACATCTGAATATGGGCAAGAACATGCTACATCCAGTTATTCAATTCCTTTCTTGAATGACAACCCTAATTATTATTGGTATCCAATGTACCATAATAACACAAATTGGTCTGATGGACTTTACAGAAATGCTTTCACGCAGAATTATAAAGTAAATGTACAAGGTGGAGATGATATCGCTATGTACAATCTCTCTTTAGGATATGTCAATTCTGATGCTACCGCAAAGAACAACGGCTTTGATCGACTCAACATTCGTTTCAATACCGACATTAAACTCATGCGTGGACTTAGCACACAGTTAGACGTATCTTATTCACGTCAGAAATACAATCTCCGTGATAATGGTTGGGCAGAGCAATATGATGAAAGTACCATAACTTCACCAAACGTACTCGGACTCATCCAAGCGCCATTCTTGAGCAAATATGCATACTACACAGGAGAAGACGGTAAGACGTTGAAGATATCTGACGTCTATGCAGGTAAATACATTGATGATGACAATTACCCATTTGGATTTGCATCACGTTATGCATCAAACGTTGACCTTGCAAACCCATACTGGATACTTGAAAATGGTGAAGGTGTAAACAAAAACCATCAAGAGGTAACACAATTCAATCTGAATGTAATGCCTCGTTATGATATCAATTCAAACCTGTATCTTACAAACCGTTTTGCTTATCAGCTTAACCGCGCAAATGAGAAGTATTACCTTCCAGTTGCAGGTACTCCTACGTACAACCTTGAAGACATGGGTGATGTTGCCCGTCTTGAGAAATCACTCTTCGACAAAGAAACTTCTTTGTATAATGATTTCCGCATCAACTGGGCAGCTGATTATGGAGAACATGATGTAAAAGCATTCGGAGGTTTCCGCTTCACATCAAACTCTTATACAGACAACTATATGGTTGGTTACAAGACACCTGGTAGTGGTAACGATAAGATACCTGACAACAGTGGTAGCGATAGTTATCGTAGTGTAAATGGTACTGATGACAATTGGCGTAACATGGCTTATTATCTCCAAGCTAATTACAACTACAAAAATACCTATTATGTACAAGGAAACGTAACAGCAGAAGCATCATCACGATTTGGTAGCAACTCTGATGGCGGTCTGAAGTTATTCGGTGTTCGTTGGGGTATCTTCCCTTCACTGCAAGCAGGATGGGTAATGACCAATGAACCTTGGTTTGGTAAATTGAATGGTGTAGATTACCTGAAATTAACTGTCGGATATGACGAGACAGGTAATGACAATGTAGATTATGCTTCAAGCCGTACCTATTTCCAAGCACGTACATTCCTTAAGACAGCTATTGGTTTGCAACTCGTCAACATTCAAAACCCACAGATTAAATGGGAAACTACACGTCGTTGGAACTTTGGTCTTAATGGTTCGTTTGCAAACAACCGCATTCAAGCCGGTGCAGATTTCTACATCAGCAACACAAGCGACTTGCTTACACAACGTTCTGTAGAATACATTGCCGGACTTGATAATTACTGGTGTAATAGTGGTTCACTTCGCAATACCGGTGTTGATGTACACGTGAATGCTATTATCGTCAACACGAAAGACTTCCGTTGGCAACTTGGTGCAAGCGTTGGTCATTACAAGAACAAAACCACTAGTCTCCCTGAAGGTGATATAATCAATACTATTTACGGAGCAGAGATTCTTACTAGTGTTGGCAATCCTGCTGGTGTGTTCTACGGATATCGTACACAAGGTGTGTTTGCGACAGAAGCAGAAGCATCAACAGCTCACAATGGTACTGACTACCTGAAGTTTGATACAGGTATCAAAGATGAGTCTTTGAAATATCATTATTTCCACGCAGGTGATGTTCACTTTACAGATGTTGATGGCAACGGCGAAATCAATGAGAACGATAAAGTGATCATTGGCGATCCAAACCCTGATGTCTATGGTAATATCTTCACTAACTTCGGTTACAAGCGTTGGTCACTTGATATCACATTCAAATACTCTTTAGGTAACGATATTTACAACTATCAGCGCAGTCAGCTTGAAAGTGAGAATGGCTTCTACAACCAAAGTACAGCCGTTCTTAATCGTTGGACCAATGAAGGACAAATCACAAGTGTGCCACGTGCATGTATTAAAGATGGAGATACTTGGGTGAACAACGAACGTTTCTCTGACAGATGGATTGAAGATGGTAGCTATCTTAAACTAAAGAAAGTGCGTCTGTCTTATGAGATGCCAATCTCTCTCTCATGGTTACAAGGCATCACTCTCTGGGGTGAAGCAAACAATCTCTTTGTTGTAAGCAGATACACTGGCAACGACCCTGAGACATCATGTGGAAACAGCGTCCTTTATCAAGGTATTGATGCCGGTTTACTTCCATCTAATAAGAGTTTCTATCTCGGTGTTAAATTCAACTTGTAAAGAAAAGGAGGAAAAGAATTATGAAAAAGATTTTAAATATCATATTAGCAATAACTTTAACATTTGTATTTACAGGTTGTGAAGATATGCTCACTGTCGATTCCAACGATAAAGCCTATACAAGTGCCAATGATACTTTGTATTCATATCTTGGTATCATGAACTGTGTGCAGAACATAGCAGAACGACAGGTTATCTTAGGCGAATTACGTGGGGATCTCGTTACTACATCACAATACGTAACAGATACATTGTCAGAAATCGCTAACTTTGAGAATCCACAAGACAAAACCATCACAAAAGAAAAGGGTTGTTCTATGCTCAACATCCGCGATTACTACAACATAATAAACAATTGCAACCTCTACATCAACAATGCAGATACCAACCTCACTAAGCACAACAAGCACTATCTCGTGCCTGAATATTCACAAGTATGTGCTATTCGTGCGTGGACATATCTGAAATTGGTTGAGAATTACGGTGAAGTGCCTTACATCACCTACCCTATTGATGATTTGGACAAAGCAACCAATTTTGATTACAACAATCAAAATAACATGGTCAACAAAAACAATCTCATTGATAAGGTCATTGCTACAGGCCTCGATAAGTTGGTAGATATTGATTACCCATATTATGGTACTTATGACAATGGTGCAGTATCTATCCAATCACGTAAGTTGATGTTCCCTGTACGCCTTATCCTTGCAGATATGTATTTGCTTCGTGGTAATAGTGAATCCGACTATCGTAAAGCAGCAGAATACTACTATGAGTATCTCAAGAAGACTTCTTCAATTACTACTCTAGAATATTGTTCTGCTTCACTCTCACGAACAAACAAATCTGATGGAGTACAGAGTTTCAATTATACCACACAAGGTAATTGGGGCAAATGGGCCGCATCATATTCTTCCAGTTCAGACTATGATGAAATCACTCAGATTCCAAGTTCTGCGAACAAACAATTTGGTACTATGCTGACACGTGTAGCAGATATCTATGGTTATACCCCTACATCTAGTCAAAGTAGCAGTACTACTGAATCGACAGACGATAGTGGTAACACTACAGAAAGTACATCTACTTCTGGTGCCATCAGTGTTTCAGCAAATTATAAAGCACAGGTTGTACCATCAAATGGTTATTATACAGTAAGCAAACAACAACACTATATTAACTACATCCATATGGATGCTACACCTACCCTTGACTCACTCAAGTGTGGAGATGCACGCTATGGTGTTGCTACCTCTGAACTATCACACGAAGGCGACAGTTACACACTTTGTAGCAAAGCTTCTAAGGGTGGTACATTCTACTACACTATCCCTGTTTACAGAAAAGAACTAGTATGGCTCCGTTTTGCTGAAGCAATCAACCGTGCAGGATTCCCTGAGATAGCATTTGCTGTCCTGAAGGATGGATTATGTAAGGCTAACTTCCCTGTTGCAACGACAAAAACTGTTAAGAGATACGTCACTGACCCAGTCACTGGTGACACCTTGCATACCGAGACAGGTAGAGATAGTACCGTAATAGACACTGTACCTTATCTTAAATTGAATGCAGACAATGCCATGTACTATGTAGATAGTCTTGAACTCAAAGGATTCAACTCATGGTCAACCATCAACTTCAATGATGATGTATGGATTGGAAACTTTGGTATTCATGCTCGTGGCTGTGGGTTTGGAGAATGGCCTCATGATTCTAATAATTTGACTTATTATCGTACGAGCCTAACAGGTACCCATGACAGTACTTATTTTGATTACACTAAGATGGTCAACAAGTATTATGAAAATATTACCACTCAATACCCAGACGAGACAGACAAGCAAAAATGTATTGATGCTGTAGAAGATATGATTGTTGATGAGTTAGCACTTGAATGTGCATTTGAAGGCAATCGTTTCCCGGACCTCATTCGTATTGCAGAACATAAGAACCTTGCAGGTATCGTCAATGGTACACAATGGTTGGCGCTAAAGATAGCTTGTCGTGATTATAGATATAATCCTTACGCTACTGATCCTGGAGTATATGACCCTGTTAGCAACAAGAACGAGGTACTTTACAACAAATTGCTTGATAAGACCAATTGGTATTTCACAAGACCTAAGTAATTTATGAATAAACAATTTATATTAACTCTTTTAGTGGCAGCATCATCGCTGCCACTAATTGCTCAACCCAAGAGCAATTACTGGACAGATCCTTCTATAAATGAAGAAAATAGATTAGAAGACCACGCAGATTTTTTTGCTTATGAGGATGATATGAAAGCTCTCAAAGGAGAAAAGTCTGAATCTTCTCGTTTTATGACCATTGAGGGTAAATGGAAATTTAATTGGGTATGCGATGCAGACCAACGTCCTGAGAAATTCTATATCAAGGATTTTGACGATTCAAATTGGGCTACAATATGTGTTCCGGGCAACTGGGAATTAAATGGATACGGCAATGCTGTATATAAGAATGTAGGTTATGCTTTTCGTAATGACTTTGCCGTAGATCCTCCAAAGATTGGAACTAAACGTAATCACGTAGGTTCTTATCGACGCTCATTCCAAATTCCTAAGCAATGGAAAGGTAATCGTATATTTATACACATAGGTTCTGCTACAAGCAATCTTTACATGTATGTCAATGGTAAATACGTAGGCTACAGTGAAGACTCCAAGGTAGCAGCAGAATTTGACATAACAGATTATGTGAAACCTGGAAAAGAAAACCTAATTGCCATGCAAATATTCCGTTGGTGTGATGGTTCTTATGCAGAAGATCAAGACTTTTGGCGTCTGAGTGGTATTTCACGCGAATGCTATATCTACTCTACTCCACAAACACGTATCAGCGACATCTACATAACACCAGATCTCATAAACAACTACACTGATGGTATTTTAGACATTCAAGCTACAATAGAAGGACAAGGGAGCATCTCATACATCCTTCGTGATGCAGAAGGGAATGATCTCCCATTCAATCTCACACAACAAACGGCATCTCACTCACAGATACGAGTGAATACCCCACAAAAATGGAGTGCTGAAAGTCCTTATTTATATACTCTTCTCACCACACTACACGACAAGAAAGGTAATGTACTTGAAGTGATACCACAGAAGGTAGGATTCCGCAAAGTAGAGATCAACAATGCACAATTACTCGTCAATGGTCAACCAATTCTCATCAAAGGTGCAGACCGTCATGAGATAGACCCAGATTCAGGATATGTAGTCAGTTACGAACAAATGCGTCGAGACATTGCTGTCATGAAGAGTCTCAACATAAATGCTGTTCGTACGTGTCACTATCCTGATGACCCACGTTGGTATCAGTTATGCGATGAATTAGGATTATATGTCACTTCTGAGAGCAATCTCGAAACTCACGGAATGGGTTATGGCAAAGAGACACTCGCACGTCGTGAGGATTTCCACCTCACACACCTGCAACGCCAGTATCATCATGTTAAGACCTACAAAAATCATCCATCCATCATCGTTTGGTCATTAGGTAACGAGGCAGGTTATGGTAAGAACTTTGAAGATGCCTATGATTGGGTAAAGCAATACGATTCAAGTCGTCCTTGCCAATATGAACGTGCAGAGAAGAATGGGAAGACAGATATTTATTGTCCAATGTATCGCAGTTATAAGGAGTGTGAAGAATACTGTAAAAGCAATAATCCACGTCCTCTGATTCAGTGTGAATACGCACATGCTATGGGTAATTCAATGGGAGGATTTAAGGAATATTGGGACCTTATCCGCAAAACTCCTAATTACCAAGGCGGTTACATTTGGGACTTTGTTGATCAAGGACTTCGTGGTATAAGCACGAAAACAGGCAACCAAATCTGGACCTACGGAGGAGATTACGGAGAGAACCGTCCTTCCGATAACAATTTCAATTGTAATGGTATCGTTGCTCCAGATCGCACTTATAATCCACACGCTTACGAAGTACAGTATTATTATCAAGACATCTGGACCGCACTCGCAGGCAACGACCTTATCATCTTCAATGAAAAATTCTTCACACCACTCACCGGCACATTACATTGGGAGATAGAGTCTGAAGGCGAAAAAATACTTTCAGGTGTACAAAGCCTTGATGAATTAAATATACAACCTCAGCAAACTGGACGTTTCAATATTTGTGACTTAGCAGTTATTAAAAACGACCCATGCTATGCTAACAAAGAAATAGTACTCAACGTCAAATGTGAGAAGAATGGTTTACAACTAGCACATGACCAGTTCATTCTGAAATCTTATACCTTCCCTACCCTTACCACAGGCACGAATGTACAACGTGGTAAATCAATACTACCTACGACAGACTTACAATTATCTGCCAATGGTGTGAACATCAAATTCAATACAGATAATGGTTTTATTAAGAGTTACGAAGTCGGTGGTATGGAAATGTTAGACAAAGGCAGTCAGCTACGTCCTGACTTCTGGCGTGCCCCTACTGACAATGACCATGGTGCAAACCTACAAAGACGATTCCGTGCATGGAGAAATCCTGAAATAAAACTAAAATCTATCAGTCGCACAGCAAACAAAGTGAAGGCCCTTTATTCACTTCCTCAACTGGAAGCCGACATCACCCTCACTTATGTTCTCCAACAAGACGGAAGCCTCATCGTTGAGCAGACACTTACTACACACGGTGACGCACAGAAGATGCCACACCTGATGCGATATGGAATGCAGATGGAAATGCCACAAGAGTACAACACCATCGAATATTATGGTAATGGTCCTTTTGAGAATTACATAGATCGCAAAGGAGCAGCAGAGTTGGGTGTTTACAAACAAGATGTAGGCTATCAGTACTATGGTTATATACGTCCACAAGAATCAGGAAACAAAACTGACGTACGTTGGTGGAAGGTAACCAATAAAGCTGGTCATGGACTCTGTTTCTATGGAGACCAACCACTTGAATGCCAAACGCTGAATCTCTCACAAGACGATCTCGATCCAGAGATAGATAAACGTCAGTATCACAGTGGCGATTTGGAATTCCGTCCTTACTCCTCAGTACACATATCTCAACATCAGATGGGACTTGGTTGTATCACCTCATGGGGAGCATGGCCATTACCTGAATACATGTTGCCATACAAGGACTACAGTTTCCGTTTTGTCATTAAACCAGTACAATAATAAGAGCAATCAATAATCAAAAAAGTCGCGAAAACCTTTGGTCATTCGCGATTTTTTTTGTATCTTTGCAGTCGCTTTCACGAGTTGAGAGCATTTCAACACAAATAATAATTATAATTATTAAACGAATTAAATTATGGCAACAAGAATTAGATTGCAGCGTCACGGAAGAAAGAACTACGCGTTCTATTCTATCGTTATCGCAGATTCAAATGCACCACGTGATGGTCGCTTCGTTGAAAAATTAGGGACTTATAATCCTAACACAAACCCTAGTTGTGTAGTACTTGATTTTGACAGAGCTCTTTATTGGGTTTTGACAGGTGCTCAACCAACAACTACAGTTAAGAATATCCTTTCAAAGGAAGGTGTTTACCTCATGAAGCATCTCCTTGGTGGAGTGAAGAAAGGTTGTTTCACTGAAGAAGAAGCAAAGCAGAAGTTTGAAGCATGGAAGAGTGAAAGAGAGAACAAACTTCAAAATGTAGCTGATGCTAAGGTTGCTGCAAGAAAAGCAGAAAAAGACGCTCGTCTCAAGGCTGAAAAAGCAGTAAAAGAAGCTATTGCTAAGAAAGTAGCTGAGAAGAATGCTCCAGAACCGGAAGCAACTGAAGAAGAGGCTCCTGTTACAGAAGAGACTGCGCCAGTTGCAGAAGAGGCTCCTGCTACAGAAGAGGCAACTCCTGCAGAGGCATAACATTACATTGATAAAAAGAAAAAAGCTGAAATCTAATTACAGGTTTCAGCTTTTTTTAGTATCACACTCCTACCATTTATCTTCTTTCTCGTCACTATTGTATATTGTCTTAGGAACAAATTCCAGATAATCAAAATAAAACTCTGTATTTGTACTTTCCAACACAGATTTAAATCTCAGATAATACGTCATTCCCTCTTCCAAATCGCCACGATAAATAATTTTTCTCAGCGTATTACTATATTCACGTCCAGTCTCGGGTCCATCTCTGACAAAATACTTAGGTCCCTTCATATAATCCTTATTACGAAGTTGTTTGTCCATTTCTTCAATTTCATCCTCATTCAATGCTTTGTCAGCAACCCATCCCAACGCCGAACTCTCTCCACCCAGACGCAAGTCGATAGGAATTCCAATGGCATGAAGATTGTCAGGATTAGTACCAATATATACCTGTCCCATACCACGATTAGAATTGGCTGTAATACCATATCTTATTTCATAAGTACCAGAATAAGGTACTGGAGGCAATTTGAGGACAAAGTCATATTGTCCTTGTATATTAAATTCGTCTGACTGATAATTTATCCAACTGCCAGTATTCATTGTGTTAGTTAAGTAACACAGGTGAGTTTCTTTTGACACATTCAGCATTGTACCCGAACCGCCATTCTTACTCTCAAAGTAATCTGGTGAATAATACCACGCCCTATGTTCCGAGTCACCTATTCGTCTATGATTGTTTGTCATCAACTCAGGCAACAAAGAACATATGTCATAACGCATTCGCTCATTCAAGACTTGATTAGGCACTTTTTCTGTCCACAATAGGATATCTTCTATTGGATAATAATACCCATTAAGAGCTTGATTTTTATTTTTTCCGTTATCACTTCTGAGTTCTATATTAAGTGAACTAAAATTATTCTTATCGTTAACGACATCAGCAATTTCCTTATACTTTTCATCATAGACAGATATTCGGTTCAAGAACTTACCATTACGTGTACCCGTAACCTTCAGCAATCTACGTCCTTTCGCCATTGTTTCGTAATAGTCCCACACATTAACTGAGAACTTCTTTCCATTATTAGGGCTTCCCGTAGTGAATCCACTCTCATTTGCAAAAATCACGAGTCTATCCCAGATGATACGCTCTGGTAAGAAGTGATACCCCACAAATTGATTTAGCCAGTTATTATCGTGTTCATAATCACTTCCCCAACTTGTTCCACCATCATAAGCGGCATTCTCTTTCAGATAATATTTCAAAGCCTCAATAAAATCACTTTCCGACGGATTGCCATCCAATCTCAAGCATCTCTTCATTACGGAGTCAGTCTCTACGAATGCGGTATAACCAAAATATCTATGTTCTGGGTAAATCCCTTTAAATGTCTCCAGGCCATTATTACTCATTGGACCAGCTATTCCTGCGTAATCGCCATCAGCATATTCCACGTCCTCATAAGCAGTTGTTTTCTCATCAAATCCCGTTAATTTGATAAGTTTCCCAAACAGTGAGAGATTCTTTGTATCCATAATGAGGTCTGCAATTGATGAAGATGCTGATGAGAGCACATGGTCAATCTCCTGCACATAACCATTAGTGACTTGCACATCCTGTTTGATAATTTTTGTATCAGCATTCACAATGATAATTGCTCTTCCATCAGGGTCATTACCAAAAGAGATATCAATATATTTATCATTTAGGTTTGTCACTGAGAGAGCTCCCTCAGGATAGGTTGTACTTGGAAATGCAGTATTATTTCCATGATCAATTATTGTGTTAAATACAATATCTCTTGCCAGAGAGTCACTTAAATGTTCGATTGTGGTATCATTTATTTCACCTCTACAGTATAAAGTATCAAGATATTCAGCTATTGCTTCGTCATTAGGAACAAAACAAGTATAGTTACCACGAGCGCTCAGCAAGGCAGCCATTGTAGAAGCATTTGCCTTTTTATCCGACGACTTAACCCTTGATATCAATTTAAGGAAGCTCCCGAATCTCTCCGAATTATTTTTAATGTAATCCGTAGCAGTTTCTCCTGTGAAGGTGTAAAGGTTTGACTTATCAATATCTTCTGTGCAGCCCATCAAGCAAGCGATTGTTGCACATCCGACACAACATATTATGATTATTTTCAAAAATACATTTTTTTTCATAAGAGCCCTGTTTTTATCTATTTCAAGTAATTATTCTTTCAGCAATTCGTCCAACATTGTGTAAATCTCTTCTTCCTGTTCATACGGATAGATATGAAAATATGTATTTCCTGTCAGTAAAGCTGATAATTTCACTTTAGTTTTGTTATAAAACAGATGACATGGTTTACCTATTTTCTCGGCATAAGCCAATTCATACCCTACCCCTAATGACGGACATGTGCATTCCCCTATCAGCACATCACATTCTTTCAGCCACGTCGTGTCTTGATTATATATGTCACTATCTGTTTTATCTCGTTCTTCAAAGATTACGTTTTCACTTCCCACGTGTTCTGTCAACACCACACATTTTTTTTTCAGATAATCTATCAGTCTTTTATATAGGCCAGCATCTGTCCTTCCTCCTCTTATTGAACCAGCAAAATAAATTTTTCTCATAATCTTTCGTTTATTGTTTTATTAGTTATCGCACCTAAGTCCTTCAGTTCCTTCACTTGTTTCACAATATTGGCATTACCATCTGAAAGTTCTCTTTGTGTATCATGAAAAAGATTATTTACGGTATTCAACGCACTTCCGAGTTTCACATAATTATCACTAAAGACGGAGAATTTGTCATATAATTTACCAGCTGCAACCAATATCTTCTCCATATTTTTATCTTTTTCTTCATACACCCACATTGTCTTTACCATTGCGATGATTGCCATTATGCTTGAGCTATCCACAACCCACACGCCTTTCTTATAGGCATCATTCAGCAGTTGAGGATTGTGCAATGTAGCGAGATATAATGCTTCCCTTATAGGTACGTACATAATCACGTTCTCGTAGAAACGTTTATCCGTTTTGCCGTATTGTTTTCTTGCCAACTCCTCCACGTGTTTACGCACCGAGTCATATATTTCTTTCATTGCTTGTTTTCTGTCTTTGTCATTTTCTGCATCCTTGTATGTTAGCAAAGATGTGAGTGTCACCTTGGAGTCTATGATTATATCCCCTTTGCCTGGACAATGCAGTACGAAGTCAAGTCTGTAGATACTATTTTGTTTATCCTTCACCACCACTTGTTTGTGATAATGTCTTTCATTCTCCAATCCAGAATCCATCAATATCTGTTCACAATGACTCTCTCCCCAATCGCCCTGTTGTTTACTATCACCTTTCAATGCTTTGGTTAAATTATTGGCTTGTTCTGTCACACGTTCCGTACCTTCAGCCATTGCTTTCATTTGAGTTTCTATCCTCGTTGTATTCATAGATTGCTCTCTGGAAGAATTCTCGATACTGTCTCTAATAGATCTCATCAAGTCGTTCATCATATCTCTATTTGATGAACTGAGTTCTGCCTGTCTCTTTTCAAGCGCAATCATTTGTTTCTCTGCCACCTTTTGTGCAGCTACGTCAATTGTTTTCTTTATATAAACTACGTACAACACTGCAGCTGCAATGATTACCAGCGCCAATGCAACAAGAATAATTATTTCACTCATTCTGTCTTATTTTTTTCAACCTACAAATTTACTATTTTTTTCATATTTTGCAAAATAAAACAGTTCTATTTGATTTTGTAGAATAAAAAAAAAGCATTATCTTTGTGTCCGATTTATGAGAAATGATATAAAAGCATTACGTTTTTTTGTTTTTATTTTATTATGTAGTCTGACACAAGTTATGACTGCCCAAGACATTTTGCCCGACCTTCTTCCCATCAATGCCACTTCCGACAGGTCAGCATGTGACATACGGCGTCCTCGTTTGCCTGGCAGTATTTATTCTCACCGTTCCTATGCTTCCATGCTTCACGGCATCGACGTCAGTCATCACAATGGTCTCATAGATTGGTCAACAGTCTCCAAACAAAACGATGCAGCATTTGTATATATCAAAGCCACTGAGGGACACGATTTCATAGATAGTCAATACACCACCAACATCCGTCAAGCTCGCAAGAACAATATTAAAGTAGGCAGTTATCATTTCTTCCGTGCCAACATACCAGCCGACCAACAATTCAAACTTTTCAAACGCACCATTTCTCTCAAAGAGCAAGACCTACTACCTATGATTGATGTAGAAGTCACGAATGGGGTTGGAGTCTTTGCTTTACAAGCCCGTCTGATTGAGTTTGCACGTCTTGTGGAGAACTATATTGGTTGTCCTCCACTTATCTATACAGGCAGAAATTTCTACAACCAACATTTTGCTGGTTACACACAATTCCGCAAATTTCCTTTTTGGATAGCACAATACAGTGAAGATGAGCCAGCATTAGATTATGGAGACGACTATCTCATTTGGCAATACACCTCTAAAGCTCGTGTATCAGGTATTCATGGCAACGTAGATAAGAACTGCTTTATGAATGGTCACAGCCTTCGTGAAATAATTTACAAACGATGAACTACAACACACCACACACACTACCCGAGAGAATTCGTGAGATGATCGCCATCTCATGCATGATATTGTTCTCTCTCTTCTCGTTTTTCTTCCTGTATATCATGCGTGGCGATTTACTTTCAGTCACCCAATATGCTCTCTCCGGCGGCATAACCCATTACTCACAGTTTTTTGGTGCATTGCTCATCACCATTGTATTGCAACTCCTGCAAGTTCTCACCCTTCGTTTCACATGTTTATCAGGTCGTTTCTATGCACTCACCTATTTCCCCTCATTTTTGTTTCTCACCATCATCTCCTGCTCTAACAAGACCATCTTTGAACACTTCACCTTCGGTTCCTGGAGTTGGTTATTACCCTCATTGTTGTTCTTATTTGTTATTGTTGTCTTGCTCATTCATAGGTTCAGCCGTTACAAGCACGACGACGACAGCGGTCACGCGAGTCATTATCTTTGGCCTAATTACCTCACTCTTCTCTTAATGATGTTACTCACAGGCGCTATTCAGCACACCCCCGACACAGACCTCTATGAGATGAAAGCCGAACAAGCAATCCTTCGTGGCGACTATGAAGAAGCAGCCTCCACAGGCATCAACTCACTCGCAGTGACTCCACGTCTCAATCGTCTTCGTCTTTTTGCGTTAGCACAGATAGATGAACTCGGCGAACATCTCCTTGATTACCCACAACCATTTGGCAGTTACTCACTGATTGACATATCAGACACCTTACAATACGAAGAATTTAACAGCCACAATATCTGTGACAGTCTTGGTCTACGAGTACTCACTGGTAGTCTTACTCCCGACTCGTATTTCTCACGTCTTCTTCCAACCGACACCTTGCACACAAAAAAGATTGTAGGCGACTATTGTCTCTGCAATCAACTACTCAATAAAAACCTCACACGTTTTCTTGAGATTTTACCTATTTACTACCCACCTGACTCTGTGTCGCTCATGCAGTTACCCTCTCTTTATCGTCAGGCACTCTTGATTGAGACTCTCTATATGGGTGAGACCAATCCCGATAGCCTTGAACACTTCACCGACACACTGACCTTACAGACATTCAAGGCTTATCGTGCTCTGAAAGACGAATGCACCGACGACACAGAACGCTATAATCGCACCCGCCGCGAATATAGTAACACACTCTTTTGGTATTGGGATTATTACTCTGCCTTTAAGGAATAGACCTGAGCACTACGCGCTGGCAGATAGAGTTTCAGCCAGCCTTTACCTTCTTTTTCGTAAAGTTTATCGTGTTGAGTAAGATGCTCAACCGTGTCATCATTTAGGTTATTACCACCATACGCTTCGGCATCCGAATTCAGCACCACCACGTATGCACCTTCTTTCACCAACAACCCATAATCAGTAAAACTCTTGTTTGGCGAGAAGTTAAACACAAACAATAATGGTCCCCTTGTAAAAGCCAGCACCTGGTCTCCGTCGTTATGCCACACCTCCGTAACTGATGTCTTTTGGAAATTTTTGACCGCCTTGACAACGTTTATCATTGCTCTATCAAAATCGCCCAACCAATGATAGCACAACTCCTTATTATCTACGAGTGACCACTGTCTCTGAGCGTATTTATGACTCCAGGTATTGCCTTCACGTGGGAAGTCTATCCATTCAGGGTGCCCAAATTCGTTACCCATAAAATTCAGATAACCACCATTGATAGTTGCTAATGTCAAAAGACGAATCATCTTATGTAGTGCAATACCTCTCGTGGCCGTTAAGTTCTCATCTCCCTTACGGAAATGCCAATACATATCAGCATCAACCAAACGGAAGATGATTGTTTTGTCACCAACCAAAGCCTGATCATGACTCTCTGCATAAGAAATTGTCTTCTCGTCAGCTCTTCTATTGGTAGTTTCCCACAATAGGCTCGATGGTTTCCACTCTTCGTCCTTACATTCTTTTATAGTCTTTATCCAATAGTCGGGTATGTTCATTGCCATACGGTAGTCAAAACCATAACCCCCTTGTGAGAACGATGCTGCCAATCCAGGCATACCACTCACCTCTTCTGCTATGGTGATGGCCGATTTCTTTACCTCATGTATGAGTATGTTTGCGAGTGTCAGATAACATATAGCCTCATCATCTTCGTGTCCGTTGTAATAGTCCTCATAACCACCAAATGCCTCACCTAATCCATGCGAGTAATACAACATAGACGTGACACCGTCAAACCGAAATCCATCGAAGTGGAATTCATCCAACCAGTATTTGCAGTTTGAGAGGAGATAATGCAACACCTCGTTCTTTCCGTAGTCAAAGCACAGGCTATCCCATGCTGGGTGTTCTCTTCGTCCCCCACTCATAAAGTATTGACACGGGTCTCCTGCAAAGTTTCCTAGCCCCTCTTGTTCATTCTTTACAGCATGCGAATGCACGATGTCCATAATCACAGCAACTCCATTTCTATGTGCTTCATCGATGAGTTCCTTCAGTTCCTCAGGCGTACCAAATCGACTTGATGGAGCGAAGAAGTTGCTCACGTGATAACCGAAGCTACCATAATAAGGGTGTTCTGCTACAGCCATCAGTTGAATGCAGTTATACCCATTCTCCACCACACGTGGCAGTATTTTCTCTTTGAATTCCACATAAGTGCCCACCTTCTCTGCGTCCTGTGCCATCCCTATGTGTGCTTCATAAATAAGTAGAGGATTGGTCTTTGGTTTGAACGTCTTTTTCTTCCACTTGTATTCGTGATCTGGAGCCCACACCTGTGCGGAGAATATTTTTGTCTGTTCGTCCTGCACCACCCGTCTGCACCATGCGGGGATACGTTCGCCCTCTCCTCCTTGCCAGTGCACACGTAGTTTATACAAGTCGCCATGCGACAAGGCTCTATGCGATAGTTTCAGCTCCCATACTCCCCCACCGATATGTTTCATTCTGTATTGTGGCATTTCGTACCACCCATTGAAATCGCCCACCACATAAATATCGGTTGCGTTTGGTGCCCATTCTCTCAACACCCACCCATGCACTGTTTTCTGCAAACCAAAATAAAGGTATCCGTTGGCAAAATCTGCAAGACTTCTTTTCCCGTTATTGGTCAGTTCGTTCAGTTTCTCAAGCACATGATTATGCCTACCACTGATAGCGCCTTCATAGGGACGAAGCCACTTGTCTTTTTTTATTAATCCTAACATGGGAGTATGTGGTATTAATCTATTCGTTTATTGAGCCACCTTAAAGATTATCTTCCTCAGTCCGTCCTTCTCGCATATAGCTGGTGCGTGACCATCCTCTGGGAAGAAGATGACAAACATACCTGGTTGAATTGTAATAAATTGTTGAGGTCGTTCTTCATAAAAAGATATGTCGTTCTCCTCGTCATACGATGCCGGAGCGAGTTCCACGCGTGGAGAATAGCCCATTTCCTCGGCGAAGTTCAGAGGCACTTGTATATCAATCATTTTGTTATGTGTCTCCAGCGGTGCCTGTTCCCTTGACTTCGCACTGCATTCGTTGAAGTTAGCGATTACCCGTTCACCGTCAATCACATGCTTACCCACAGGTATTGATAACAAGTCGTTTTGTTCTATGAACTCCACCACCTTACTAAACAGAGGATTCAGCGAGGCGTACCTCTTCAAGTCATTTAATTTACCTATAATCATAATTCTGTTCTATATTACCATTTCTATATGTACCACGCCGAGTCACATGTCCGTTTCTGTCTTTCTCTACGAATTCTCCGTCTCTCACCCCCTCTATATAATTACCCTCGAACGTACTGCCGTCTTTATTATATTCCACGCACTTACCATGTTTCACTCCCTTCACGAAATGTCCTTTCACTCGCGTACCATCCTTCAGCCACAACAACCCTTCTCCATGCATCACACCGTCCGACCATTCGCCATCATACACTTCTCCGTCCTTTGATGTGTATTTACCTCGCCCCGTCTGTTTGTCTTTTTCCCAATAGCCATCATAATGTGAACCGTCCATCCAGCGCAAGATACCGAAGCCCTCCATCATTCCACCACGAAACGCTCCCGTGTAAACACGTCCATCCTTGTAAGTGTATTTCCCTTGCCCCTCACGGTTACCATTCACGTAGTCTCCTTCGTATTTATCTCCGTTGGCAAATGTGTAAACGCCACGTCCATGCATATTATCATTCAACCAATCTCCAATGTATTTATCTCCGTTACTATAATTATATTCACCCCGTCCACTTCGTTTGTCATTTTGGAACTGCCCCCTATATACGTTTCCGTTGTTCCAGTCAAGTGTACCTCTACCATTTTTCTTATCATTTTCCCACTCGCCGTTATATGACTCACCTGTTGCCCACGTATAGATACCAATCCCTGCTCTCATATCCTCTTGCCAACCTCCTTCGTAAATGTCTCCGTTGTAGTATAACATCTTTCCTTTGCCCTGCTGGAAGTCCTTATACCACAATCCATCATATACGTTTCCGTTTGAGAACGTATATTTTCCTTTACCATGCTGATGGTCTTCAAACCATTCTCCCTCATATTTCTCGCCATCAGAGAAGGTATAAACGCCATAACCCTGTCGTTTCTCTTTCAGATACATACCCTCATACACATCTCCATTCTGGAATTTAGTCACACCCTTTCCGTTTGGTTTGCCTTTAAAGAGGTCGCCATGATATTTCGCTTTGTCCTTTTTGAACACATAATCCCCCACGGTTTTATCTTGTCCCAACGCATGTGTTGATGGTAACACGCACATCATCAACCCCACTATTATTGTCGAATAAATCTTCATATTTCAGTTTTTTAATTAATATTTAGATTGCAAATATACAAAAAAAAATTAAATATTAAAGATTTTTCGTAACTTTACACTGCAATAATTTGAAAAGACAAAAAAAAAGAATAAAACAGCCACATTATGAAACGATACTTCCTTCACCTCTCCTACGACGGTACAAACTACCATGGTTGGCAGGTCCAGCCGAATGGCAACAGCATACAAGCAGAAATCAACCGTGCCGTGAGCATCCTATGTGGTGTGGAGACGGAAGTGACGGGTGCAGGACGTACCGATGCAGGAGTGCATGCCCGCCAGATGGTAGCACATTTTGACACCGAAAAGGAGTTCTCCGACCCCACAGATGCTGTTTATAAACTCAACCGCATGCTGCCACAAGACATTTCCATTCTCTCTCTGCAAGAGGTGTCTGCCGACATGCACGCACGCTTCAGTGCTACGTCACGTACCTACAGATATTATATTCACACAGCACGCGACCCTTTCCTCCGTCATTACTCTTGGCGCATCCCCTTCACCCTCGACGTGAACCTGATGAATGAAGCTGCCTCACATCTTCTGCACTACACCGACTTCACCTCTTTCTCTAAGCTACACACCGACGTCAAGACCAACGACTGCACCATCACACACGCAGAATGGACCACTACTGATGACACACTCGTCTTCACCATCACCGCCAACCGTTTTCTTCGCAATATGGTTCGCGCCATTGTTGGCACCCTCGTTGATGTTGGCAGAGGACAGCTATCTGTTGATGACTTCTGCAACATCATTGAGAGAAGAAACCGACAAGATGCGGGGATGAGTGTTCCAGCCAATGCTCTCTTTCTTGAAGAGATAACATATTAAATCCATTTATTACATAGAAGGATTGCTTTTTTTTTGGTAGTTTCGCATTTTTTCGCTAACTTTGCATTGGTTTTCGAAGTATTCAGGATGGTTTCGTAGCTCAACTGGATAGAGCAATTGCCTTCTAAGCAATAGGTTTCGGGTTCGAGTCCCGACGAAATCACACAAAAAAAGGCAACACATGGTTGCCTTTTTTTTGTTTTCGTTTTATTATTTTATTATCTCATTACTTTCTTACCATTCACGATAACGACACCCTTATAATCACTGCCCACACGTTGTCCTGCGAGATTAAACCCTTCTCTCACTTCTCTCCCTTCTCTCACTTCTCTCTCTTCTATACCTGTTACAGTGCCGTCATCTATATCAAGGAATTCCTTTGCACCACCCTGCATTGCGCTTGTAGGTATCTGCAGATAAGCACGGTTATTACCAACGCTGTTACCCGTAGTGCTTACCTTGTAGAACTTAGGTTTGGTGTCACCCTTCTTTTGCAGGATGTAGTTAGTGTTAAGTCCATCTATTTGATAGATAGTCTGCAATGCACCCGTTGTGTTACCCTTGAGGCAGTTGTAGCCAAATAACTCATCATAGTCTTTACCCACATAGATAGGTACGTAGTAAGTGCCCTGTTCACCTGTGATGTACAGACCTGTGTTAGCCTCTACCTTGTCAACACTCTGCATCACGACGTTATTTCCTCTGTTTTCGTCGATGCCTGTGCAGACGAACGCAGTCAATCCGTCGATGTCTCTGAAGTCCAGTGCGTACTCACTTGCGTACGTTCCCTTCAGAGCAGCAGAGATGGTTACTGGCACGAAGCGCAGCAATGCTATAGCCGAACCCACTTCACCATTTGCCTGACTGTTGTTCCAGTAGTAGAAACCACCGTTCTTATTGATGAAGAAGTTATCTGTATTTGCTTTCTTTATATAGATGTAACGTTCTCCGTCCGTACCCATATTAGTATTTGACCCATCCTCATACGACTTATTTGTCTCCACTGCTTCGTAGTATGTACCTGAAGCGGTGAAGTCGTTATGTGTCTCCGTTCCGTCATTGGTGAGATACTGTCCGTCGCCAGCAGCCTTATTCATTATTCTGAATCCGTAAGGCTTTCCTACGAATGCCCATAGGTATCTGTCGTCACTTTGGTCGTAGTCTTCAGATACTGGTGTCTTAGCACTTCCTTCTACGTTTTCATCATAATAAGCATAGGTATGTTGAGAAGTGTAAACTGTACCATAAGCATTTGTATTTCCACGCATCTTAATAACATACCAGTTAGCCTCATCATAGTTCTCCGATAGGTCGAATGGGAAGTCTTTGAAGTCCACATTGAATGTCTCTGTTGTGTTTGCAGTCACACTACCAGCAGGTGTGGTGAGAGCAGTTGAGTAAGCAAAACTCTTTGGAGCAGGGAAGTCACTGCCACCCTCTACATTGTACACCTCTTCGTCAAACTGTTCGTCATTATAGTAATAACGATAAGTCACATCATAATTCTGTTGTACGTCACCCACTATGAGGTCCACGTCGGTGATTGAACTACCATCAGCCAGGAATGTAGGGTCCCAGTCTGGGTCACCAGTAGGGTCACCTGAGAAGCTTACTACGAAGCGCATTCTGTAAACGCCGTCACCACCTGTAAAGGTGAATGAACCCAGGTCTATGTCTCCGTCTTGTGAACTCTCAAACATATCCGACATATGTACGTTCTCCGTGCTTGTATATTCGAACGTACCGTTTTTGTTTGCATCGACAAACACACACACACGTTTGAAACTACCTATCTTAGCATTTATGCCCAACGACACTTGGTCGCCCGATTTTATATTGAAATAACGGTCAGGATATTGTCCTGTTAAGTATTGGTACACCTTTGACACGTTATATGGACTTCCGCCGTTGTTGTTCACTGCACAAGTTTGTTTCTCACCACCCACTGTGACAGAAATGTTTCTCACGTAGCGGTCGTTTGCGCTGCGTGTATATACCTGGTCTTTGCTGAATGCGACAGGATAGTCTGTGTCAGCCGTAGGGTCATAAGTAGGGTCACCTGGTTCATCCTCTGACTCCTCGCCGCCTGTTGGTTCGTCTTCTTCTTCCTCCACAATGGTTGGTTCAGCAAACTCGAGGTTATCTTCGTTGATGAGTATCTCTGCACTACCCTCGAGGTATCCACGTCCTGCAGGCAGATAAGTAGCTGCATTCACGTAATATGTGCTTTGGTTAGTGGTCTTGGTCTGTCCCAGAGGCATCCACGCCGTCTTACCGTCACCATTCACTCCGAGCAACAGATACTGTTCTCCACTCTGCAGCGACCTTGCGTGGAACTCACCCTTCAGAGCAGAATAGTTGACTGCCTCAGTTGTGTTTGTGAGGTCAACAGTGAGGCTGATGATGCTGTCGCCTGATGTAAGTAACACTGGTTGCATAGCAGCGATGCTGTTACCTGCTATCTCTGTAGTCACGCCCCCAGCACCGACGCTGTATGCCTTTGCGTTGTCAGGCAGTGTCACTGCGTAAGGCAGACACATAGTTCCTAAATAGCCGTTCTCACCCTTCACCTCCATGCGGAAGTTCATCACGTCTGGTGTGTACGTTGCACCACTCACGAAGTTCATCACATTGGCTGAAGTCACGTTCCACACCTCACTCTTATCATAGTTCTTCAGTGTCTGGAAGTTCTGACGTGTATGTACGAATGCCACCACCTTCACGTTGTTTTGGTTCATGGTGTAACTGTTCAGTGAAGAAGGCAACGTATAGGTGAAGTGACGCTTGAAGTGTCCGTTGGCGAGCAAGTCGAGAGACTCACCCAGGTCGTCAGTGAGGTATTTACGTACCACGTGGTCATGAGTAGTGTAGCCGTCGCCCGACTGATAACCATAGATTCCATCCTCTATGATGCAGACGCTCAGGTGTGCATCAGGGATGTTGGTTGAGCAGAATCCCGATACTGTCACCTTCAGCTTGCGAGTAGAAGAGTCGTACGTACTACCATCGAAGGTGATATAAACAGGTACGCTGTTCGTAAGGTTACGACTGATACCCTGCTCCACCATTGTTTGGTTTGGATAGAACGCAGGCGTACTTGAGTACTTCTGGTCATAACCATCACGAGCCACCATGATACGAGGTGATGCTGTGATTTCAAACGCAGCAGCTATGTTCTGGCTGGCGCTGTTCTGCAGGTTACCTGAGTAGAAGTGCTCGGTTGCTGCCACATAATCCTTAGCATCAAATTTCTTTATAGCGTTTTTGAAGTTAGTCATACCTGTAGGAGCATTACCACAATCCTGACCTATGAATGGCTCTATCAGCACACGTCGTTTCAGAGGGTAAGCCTCATAAGGCAGAACGAGTGCAGGTGCAGTCACGTACTCGCCTTCCTCTTCGCCCTCAATCACTGGTTCAGTCACCTGTGGTTCGTCGCCAGGAGTCTGTGAAGATGTGATGAGAGTAAATCCACCTGTGTAAGGTGCTGCCTGTGAGGTGTGGTAAGCACCTGAAGGCAGGTAGCTATCACCCTTCTTGCGTAGTATCTCTATACGAATGACTGCTTGTGTAGTACTTACATCGCCAGGAAGCAATACGTAACACTCGCCCCAGTTTGGTACCTCGTCCTTCAGCACTCTCGTGTACGTCTTTCCAGCGTCTGTACTGAGTGAAATCCTTGCACGAGTAGTAGATTTAGGGAAGATATTGTAGTCGTTGTCCCACGTGAGGTGCAACCACTGGTTGCCTGTATAAGAGCTGGCGAAGCTGTTTGTCAGTCGAGTAGGACTATCACTGCTACGCACTGTCATTGTTGTTTCATGAATATCATAGTTCACTGCATGGTCCTTTGTGCCAGTCCAGTCACCGTCGCAAGCAGCGAGCCAGAGGGTGTACGTTCCAGTTGCAGGAGGGTCAGAATAGTCGTCCTTCGTTCCGTAAGTGTAAGAAGGTGCCCACGCCAAGAAAGGCGACTCCTGTGCAGCCTTTGCAATGAACTTAGCCTTCGAGGTTGATACCGTAGCAATATCTGCTTGGTGAATGAAGTAATGCAGAGGGTCATCTTCTGGTTCCACATTGAGCGCACCTGGTCAGGGTCAGAATTGAAATAACCAGCGAAGTAACTATAATCCACAGGCAGCGCCAGACGATACGTGCGAATCACTCCGTCGTTATAGCAGATAGGTTTATTCATTGAAGGAGAGTAGCGTCCCTCAGTCAACGTAGGCGCACCATGCGTCTTTGCCTTATGTGCATTCTTTGCGTGTGGTGTTGCAGAGTTTTTTTCTGCCTCCATCATTTCATTTTCGCAAGTAGCGCATCTCATTGTGTTGACAGACTCCTTCATCACACCATTCTTTTGGCGCAGACGAAGTGTCTCCTGTCCATCCTTAAAGAGAGTCTCTACCATGAGGACACCATCTTTCGTTGTACGAACGCAAGTGATGTCTCCCTGTTCATTGCGAATCACCTCAGACTTGAACGTCTGTGCCTGCGCTGTCAGTCCCAACACACAGGCCAAAACAATTAATATTTTTTTCATAAACATATAATATTCTTTTTCGTAATCCCCTAAAATTGTACAAAATTACGAAAAAAAAAAAAATAGGCAACTTTTTTGCCTACTTTTTTTAGTCCTTATCCTCAATTTTTTTCCACCACATCGCCGAGTTGGTAGATGACCTCTTCCATAACCCATGTGTCACCTTTATACTCGTACATTACGATTTTTCCGTTGTCATCAAGTAGCATTTCTGATGTGATGTCTTTCACTTCTACCAATGCATATTTCTGATTTTTGCAGCGTATGGTTTCGAGCAGGAGATAGTCATACCAGCGTGGGATGACATTACAGTTTTCATCTTCTCGTTCATAGCCGTCTTCGTCGAGTTGTACGAGATCCACATAGTTCCGTGGTGTTACTTCCTGAGAAAGTGCGCGGTAGAATCCGTTCACAACATCTTCTAAGGTGTCCTTGCTTACTTTCATCTTCAGTATTCTCCACTGACGATACTTATCACGAATCTTGCGCTCTTCTTCAGGCATCTCCTCAGTATTGTTTACACGTACTTTCTTCGTCGTTGGTGTTTCGGCATTCATTCCACATATTTCATACAGATGGTTGAGTACCTTCACCATGGCGTAGGTATCAAGTTCGCAGTAACGGAGCAGTGACTTACGTGCTGCCAACTGTTCTCTCTTCGGCATATCCTTAATGCGTGGGAAGATATTCATTGCCTCAGTGCCGTTGTGCACACTGCCTTGGAGGTTGTGGTAATCGAGCTCGGGGTCGTCTGGGAACAATGCGGGGAGCACACTCTTGATGGAGAAACTACCTTTCATTGCTGGTGTGTAGTAGTATCCGTCCTGGAATGGGCGAAGCAAATCAACCATATTGTCTTTTATGGCACGTAAGTGTGTCGCCAGGTCGTCAAACATGCAAGCCAGTTCTTCGAGACGTGTGCATTCGAAGGATTTGTTGTACGACATCACACATACATCGTCCGGGATGTTCTCGCACAGGCTCTCCGCAATGGCCCTCAGCGGGTTCACTCCCGACTCGGCAAGGAACTCTCTGTGTTCGAGTGCTCCGCAAGGAGTCTGCTGTATGTGTAGTGAGTACTGAAACGGCACCTGCTGATATGGGCGTGTACCGTCAAACTCAGGCACGGCTAGTTGCATGGTCTCGAAGTCAAGGTGATAGAGCGGGAACTCCACTGTCTCAAGGAATGACTTTATTCCTTTCCTGTCTATCTCCTCCGTACCGTCTTCGTAGCAGCGTATCTGTCTCTGCTGTTTCTCCGAGAGTTTTTCACCTTTCAGGTCAGCATAACTCAGTTTGCCTTGGCTGATATAATCGAAAATCTTTTTCTTTCCCATCCTGTACATATCCATCACCGAAGGTTCAGGCATGTTCAGCGGTTTGGAGCAATACTGCCAGAAGGCGCAGTCGTATGGACTGCAGCAGTGCAACCCTACCTGCATCTGTGGTTCGTCAGACGATTGCAACACCTTGTTTGCCCCTTCAACCAGCTCGCGCACCTCGTCCATCAGTTCATCGCAGTCGGTTGTCACGTCGATGGTCTTGAACAGTTGCTGTATGTCTAGTTCTCCCGCACGCACATACTGATTGTTGAGCACTACCAGGTTCACGCTTGTCACATTCAACTGGCAAGCCTCGAGCACATACTTCTGGTACGCCACATCGTAGAGGTTGATTGCCTTCTGTTCCGTAGATGACTTCACCTCATATATTGCCCAGCCGTTTTCTGTCCTGTGTAGCAAATCGACGGCGCAGTAGTTGTTACCATAGAGGAATGCTGCTTCGCAGATATTCTCCACTCCTTCCTCTATGGCATCCGTGGTTCGGGATACCATCTTCCTGATGTCGGGATAGCCAGCTTCGTTCCACACTGTCACGTCCCTATACTCGCCGAAGAGTCCTTTGGCAAGGTCACCCACCTGGTGCCCTGTGTCGAACATCGCCTGAGTCCTCTCTGTAAGAAGACCTTCTTCTGGTTTATAACTCGCAAGCCACATACTCTTTGGGCACTGCACGAACTGTGTAAATCTTGATTTTGTCAAATTTTTCATTTTCTTGACTCCTTTTTTTTAAATTGTTGCTACAAATATAATTAATTAATTCTAAATTTCATTTTTTTTTCACCTCTCACTTCTCTCACTCCTCTCAAACATAAGTTTTACTAATGATAAAAAAAAAGGCACGCTGAACGACGTGCCTTTTTTTTCGTTTATTATCTTTCGTTATTAGTACACCACCTTCTTGCCATTGACGATGTAGATGTTACCCTTCACTGGAGTAACCACCTTCTGGCCGTTGAGGTTATAAACCTGTCCCTCG
>R20__coassemble_243_pt1 | contig 42806 bp, 39 predicted proteins | sample R20__metabat2_high_PE_015 | metagenome-assembled genome bin R20 | reverse complement strand
GGCATATTTGGATCATATAAAATACCTACCTGATATTCTTCTATCAGTTCCTTATATGGAGAATAATTCGGAGCTATAACAGGACGATAGTTTATCAAAGCTTCGGACATGGTGCCATTTGTCACAGTACCTTTTATTTGAATATCAGCCAAAACAAGGAAATGTGATTGTCTATAATAACTTATAAAATCATTATATTCTAAGTATTCATTTTCTCGTTTTATGTTTGTGGCATCAGTTAGACACGCTTTTATTTTATTTTCATATTTTCCTCTTGTTCGTCCTATTAAAAATAATTGCGTATCATCTTCTTTCAATTTCTTATATTCTTGTATTACATAATCTATGCGTTTTTCCTTTCTTAAACGTCCTATGCTAAGGAATGTCGTTTTCTCGTTTAGACATTCCTCATATCTATTACCTATATCATTTATTACCCTTTCAGGTCTAATTATCATTCGTTCTGGACTTAATCCCAAATCTTCAAATTCCTTTTTTATAATTTCATTGGATACAAATAATTTTTGTTTTTTGTTCTTGAAGAATTTCTGCCGCAATCTCACCAAACGCACGGCTGTAAATTTATCACCTTTTATTTTTGATAAAGAAAATAACATCCAATTACTGCGAAGTCCCCAATAATAACATGGCTTATCAAGTTCAAACCATGTAGAAGCCATTTTTAAATGGTATGAGCCACAATAAAATTCATCTGCCATATCTTTCACTTCATCTATAACGGCAGACATGTAATCATATTGGATTTTGAAATACATCAGCCGTTCAACCAATCTTCTAAATGGGTTCTTTCTTCTTTTGTCATATAAAATATCATTAAATGGCACATGGTGATGTATCACAGGAATACCTTCTATCTCGTCCATATTGTCCTGATGGTATATATCGAGTATAGCAACGTTCTTTCCCGCATACTTCAACATTTTGGCTATCAATAACAGGTCAATTTTATGATTTCTTGCATCTAAATAATTCTCAAAGAGAATCATGTCATAATGATTACTTTGCATATATCTTTTTTAGTTTAATTTTCTTTATAGGCATATTCATTTGTTCGTTCTTCACAAACATTCCGTACATCCAGAAGGTATTGAATAATATCACATCAAATACCGGATATGACACAGATGATAACACCACCACAATCATAAACAGCGCTTTCTTCTTGCTCTTGAAGGACTGTGCTATCTTTGCTGAGGAACGCCACAGGCACCAATACAAGAATCCACCTAAGAGCAATCCGTAATAACCAAACACATGCAACAACCCTCCTGTAGTTCTGACTACCTCAGTCACATTCTTGTAGAAGTATGAATTAAACCAGTGTCCGTAACCTAACAAAGGATCTTCCGATATATTCATACACTCAAACATTAACGATGGCAAACGGTCAATGGCGTGATGCTCCTCTGCATCATCTCCCTGAAACACCATTTCTCTGTATGTGTCCATATCGCTGGATATCTCCATCTGACTGTCAAACTTATCAACGACGAACGACTGTGTGTATAAAATAAATCCAGCAGGTATGAGTACGAACACTGCAATCAGCACTGACTTCACAGATAACTTATTTATCATATACATTGCGTACATTATAAATGCAGTACACAGACCTGTCGTAGAGAATGTAGATATAAGCGCGATGTTCAGTATGTAGAAGTTTCTGTTGTTCTTTAGAATATGTCCTTGCCTACGATACATGTTAAACAAGATTGCAGGAATGAGCATGATAGAGTATCGACCTGGCTCCCACGCAAAGCCCGAATTTCTCAATAAATGACCATACAACTCAAGAAAATACTCTTCGTTATTTGCACTTACATAATGATATAAATACAAAACATTATTAACCTCATGTCCTGCAAGTGGAAACATAGTAAAAATGTGGTCTGCAACATCTGGTAGGACTAACTGGAAAAGATAGCAAGCAAAAGCGATGAGAGACAACACCACCATTATGCGTTCAAACAAATAGAACAGACTGCGACCATACACTCTGCACATCACATACGAATAAGTAATGATGAAGAATATATACATCACGTTCCAGTGTTGTGTTTGTCCACCATAAAGAAGCATTTTAAATAAATAACACACAAACCATGTAAGCAGCACAGACATAACTAACCAAAATTGTCTGTCGCTGAATTTCACTTTGAAACGAAATGCTTGTATGGCTGTGAGGAATAAAGGAATACCTGGTGCAATAAAATCAATCATATTAAATGTATTGACTCTGGTTGCACTTGTCATCTGAGCCATGTAAATAGTCATTACAACCAAATACAGGTTGTCAAACGACCAAAAACGAGAGCTCACAGTACGTTTCTTCCTATGCTTACCTTGAACGGTTATCATCTTCTCTTCTTTATCAAATTATATATAAACTGTCTGTCCGTTTTGTTGAAATGCAGTCGTCTAAGAATTAGGATATAGATTCAACATCATTTTGTTTTTTTTTAAAAGCATTCAATTTGTTTAGGGTTGCTTCATCAAGCTCTATTTCCTCTCCAGTTGTTTGCATGCCTACAAAATATGTTTTTTCCATATCTTCCAATTGTTGAAGAGAAAAACGTTCTGACTCTTTATACAACATAGACTCATGACGAAGTATTTGTTCATTTGTAAATACCCTTTTTACAATTCTTGCAGGAACTCCTACAGCCACCGAATATGGAGGTAGTGATTTGTTGACAACACTCCCCGCTCCAATGACACAACCACGACCTATAGTAACTCCGGCAAGTACAGTGACCCTAGCTCCAATCCAAACATCTTCTTCTATTGTAATATCTCCAGACCTATCATTAATATGTGAACCACTCAATAAAAAAATCGGAATACCTACTGTTTTTATATGGTTTTGCGTCACAAAGATTGAATCTGTAGAAATAGTAGTATATTTTTTTATAGTCACATGCTCTGTATCTGCATTCAGTATACAAAGATTTGCCCCAATACGAACATTCTCCTCTACAAAAACATTCTTTGGACAACTTACTTTCATCGGTGTATATAGAAAAACGTTTTCACCAAAATATCCAAAATCTACTTTTGATGGGAAATGTCGGTTTATCCATAGGTTCAACAACCCAATCTTTTTCTTTAAATTCTTCAATTTCATGTTATTATATTCTTATTTGTTCCAAATTCCAAATGCTTTTTGATGTCTAATCTTACTCAACTGAGTCGTGAAAAAAGATGCATATATGATATTAATTATCGTCATTGAAGCTATAACTCCATATATTCCTATGTATTTACTTAACGTTAATGACAGCGGAATATGGAATATTAATCCAATCAATACAACATATGTTTGAAGAGTTACGGCGCCTATACCATTCAACAAATAGACCTGTAACGAATCCCAACAATAAATAATCGTATAAATACCTATTGCTATTGTCATTATAAATGGTACCGACACTTTATCTCCAACCCAAATATCAAACACAAATGGTGATAATAATATTATCATAATCACTAAAAGACACAGAAGTATATATATCTTACACATTTTATGATACATATGATTCATCCATGTATAGTCTTGTTTAGTATATGCATCTGTAAACGCTGGCCATAAAGGATTTAAAATAATTGTATATCCCATCACAACTATATTTAATAGTTTATACGCTAAATTATATTGAGTGACAGCTTCTGGACTATCTATGTTAGCAATAAGTAAATTTGTTGATTGATACAATACAATCATCTGCATATGAATAATAAAAAATTTGATTCCTAAATTCCATAAATCTTTAATATGCTTAGTATTGATCGATTTTAAACTAGGCGATATAAGTTGCATCGAACGTTTAAAATATATAATAGACGCTACTAAGACTATTAATATAGGCATCATTGAATATGCAAATGCTAAATTAATCAGTGATGGTTTGACAAAGTTTGTCATAAAATAAATAATAATCACCGAACAGACTTGACCTATTACAGCAAACACTGACGAAAGAGCAGTTTTTTGATGAGCAGCAACTACCGCTACAAAAACATTCACAATCATCTGCAAGGAAATAAATACAGCCAATACCTGAATTGTCCTTACTACTATTGTCTGGTTTGATGTTGTTATATTTAAAATACTACACCAATTGAAGTGTGGTGCAATAAGAATTAGTGCAATTGCAAAAGGAACAAATATTACAATCATCATAAAGTAGGTTGTCGAAACTAAACTGCGACCTCGTTCATAATCTTTTTTTGCTAGTGCCTCAGCTAATCGATTCTTCAATCCCAGTGTAAAACCAATATCCATAAATGTCAACCACATCAACACAGATGATAAAGTTAACCATACTCCATATATCTCTGATGACACATATCCTAATGTAATAGGGACGATAATAATAGACATCATTATACTAATTCCCTTAATAACAAGCGACCAGAAAATGTTTCTCTTTATAATTGAAGAACGATCTTCACCAGAAAATATGGATTGTATTCTGTCTTTAATCATATTTCATATAAAATTTTCTATCTTTTTACTTATTGTGTAGTATTCAGTTTTCACCACATCATTACATCATTGAATTCTAAAATACTCCATCACTTGTGCATAGTTATCTTGGGCTGTGAGACAGGTGTCACGCAAGTAGCCTGGGGTTTCGGGCCAGTGCTTCAGTCCACGATAGTAAAACATCTTTAGTTCGTCAGTGATGATAAATGGCACAATACCAGAAGAAAGACACTCCTTGAACATAATCAGTCGTCCCACCCTGCCGTTACCATCTTGAAATGGATGAATACTCTCAAAACGTTTGTGAAAGTCAATGATGTCGTCAAGGGTTTTAAGTTTCTTTGCATTATATTCATCTAACAGCTGCGCCATCTGATTATGAACTTCCTCTGGCGGACAAGTCGCGTCACCACCCACTTCGTTTGGCAAAGTCTTGTAATCCCCTACCTTGAACCACCCTTTACGTGAATCTGATGTCCCGGATTTGAGCATCTTGTGAATCTCCTTTATGATTGACTCTGTGAGTTCATCTAAAGCATGGTCAATGATGAAGTCTATACAATGGAAATGATTCATCGTTTCCATTATATCATCAACATTCACTGGTTCATCGGTGATGCCAATGGTTTTTGTCTCAAATATATATCTGGTCTGATCATGTGTCAACCGACTGCCTTCTATGTGATTAGAGTTGTAAGTCAACTCTATCTGGGTCCTATGATAAATGCCACCACTAAGCCTCATGGCCTTTTGCTCACGCAGTGTCTTTAGCAAAGGACTTATTTCCCTTTGACCATCAATATATTCTTCTCGTGTCATCGTTACTTCATTTCAGTATTATATCATTCCTACACCCCACTCATAAACCTTATCTATCGTAGGTGTTAAGACATCGTGTTTAGTTGCTAATTCTTTTATCCATCTCAACCCAAAAGGAAAATCTTCTGTGAAATAACGACTTTGGAAGTCTGACTTCCAGCCGTTTTCAGTCTTTCTCATCGGACTGAGAATTGTTTGAAATGCCGGTATTGACGTAATCTTTGTGGTCAATGATTTTGCATCGTTGCTTTCGTAATAGTCCAACAATGATGGTATAGCTCCTTTTCTTACCCCTAATCTGTCCAGGAGCTGAGCAAACTCACCATCCATATCTATTTCCAACTGTGATGCTTCATCTGTCCATTCTTTATAGAAAAGAATATTGTGATCAAATACCTCTTCTTCTCGTCCGTGAAACATCGTATAGAGGCGTCCTGTATGCAAAATAGGATTTGAATTTGTCAAGGCTGCCTCATAAAAACTGCCTAACGTAGTTGTTGGTGTGCCGAACAACACACTAAGAGATTCCGTAAAAGAGCCTTCTATGTTTTCCAATGCCACTGCGAGGTTTGATTTATAACCTAATAAGTTGGCAGACCTTCCATAATCTACTACTCTTGCTATATATGGGACTCTCTGAAAGCCAAACAACCGGGCATCTGAACCTAAGACATCGTGTGCAAAGAAGAAAAAGCCAGTACTTGATACTACTGTACCTACCTTGGCTTCGCCGATATATGGTTTGATCTGTCTCAGTGTCTGCTCTATGAGAAATCCTGGAAGACAAAAGAGTATGATGTCTTGGTTGGATATCACCTCTTCTGGATTGATTGACACTCTCTTGATGCTTCCTTTATATACCTTTCCAGTCAAATCTGTGACGATAATCTCATCAGTCCATTTCTCTGGATGCCCCGAGAGTATGCTTACTTGATTACTCTCTTGAGACGCAAGTACGCCTGCGCATACATGTCCGAGCGAACCACCACCACAGATACAAATTTTCATCTATCGGAGAGATTTTAGTGTTTCTACCAGATATGCATTGTCTTTTCTGTCACGTACGGCAAGGCGTATGTAGTTCTCGCCTGCAAAGGCTGCTTTATTTGCGCAGTCTTTGATGAGTATGTTTTTTCGCAGAAGTTTTACTGCGAGTTCGCGTGATGTGTATCTGTCGGTCACCTTACACAGGAAATAATTGGCTGCGGAAGGATAGACCGTCAGGTATGGTACGGCTGAGAGTTCCTCACGGAAGAGCTCGCGTTCCTGACGGAATTGTTCGCAGGCATAAACATAGTCTTTATGATACTTCTCGTAAATCTGCATGTAGAACTCTCCAAAGGAATTGATATTCCATATCGCAACATCTTTCTTAATGCGTGAGATGGTCTTCACGTCTACACTGGCGAGGACACCAAGACGCAGACCTGGTACTCCATAACACTTGCTGATGCTCTTCACAACGAAGAGATGTGGGTTGGAAATGAGAATGGTCTTGTCCAACATGGTGGATGTGTCTGTAGCAAAATCCACGAAGCTCTCATCTAACACAAATCGGATGCCTCGTTGCCCAGTCCACTCAATGAGTCGCAACACGTCTGCGCGTGGTATGTAGTTGCCTGATGGGTTGTCGGGGTTGATGAGAAGCAGCGTGTCTATCTGTTTGTCTCCGAAGAACTGCATCACATCATCTGCCGTGTAATGGAAGTCTTCTGTCTGAGGAGTGAACTGCACCAGATTCTCTTTTGAGAGTCGGTTTGGATATTCTTCAAAGGTAGGGAGTATGTTTCCAAGTCTTCCTACATAACCTTCCATCAAGGCTTTTATGAGTTCTGCCGCACCGTTACCTACGACGATGTTCTCTTGTGGTACACCGAAGTTCTTCGATGCAAGCAATGAGTTCACGCGCATGCCTGAAGGGTACTCACGTAGCAACGTCTCAAACGATGCTTTCAGCTCATCAATCATACGTTGTGGCGGGAAGTATGGATTTACCAGATAGCAGTAGTCCAGCATCTGTGGATAGCGCCAGAAACCTCCGTAACGTAGGGAGATGGCTTGGTAGTGTTCTTCTTCTGTCGGTGCGAACATACCTGATGCTACATCCAGATCCTGTACGTCGTCTATCTCATACCACGTCTCCCCATGCAGTGGAAGGGCTTTGACGGGTGCGTTACGAAGGTTGAGTATTACCTTCAGCACTTGTTCGTAGTATTCGTTATTGCCCAATGCCTTGCTGTATGCTTCTAGGAATGGTATGTAGTAGTTTGTGAGGAAGTCTCTGCTGAACTTGTAGATGTTGACGGTCTTGTAGTATGACTGTATCTCATCATAGCGGAAGCCCTCCTTGTCAATGAATCTCACTATTCGGTTTTCTTCGTCTATCGTAACTACCGTTCCGTCCATCCAACTCTCGTACTTATCAACAAGAGCCACGTTTGGGAAATCGTCATCGATGAGTTTCTGCAGCACTGCCGACTCATAGATGAGGTCTGACTCTAACAGTATCGTGTCTTCCTGTTCAAGATAATCTTTAGCCAAATAGAACGAGTAAATGTTATTGGTCTTGTCATAAATGGGATTATCAACATACACCACAGGCATACCTTCGTAGTCCGTGCCCACATAGTCCTTCACGTTCTGAGCCTTGTAGCCTACAACGAGTATCACTCGTGATACACCAATGGATTTCAACGAGGCGAGTGCGCGGTCTATCAATCGTATGCCATTCACCTCAAGCATGCACTTGGTGTTGTCATGGGTGTATTCGCCCAGACGCTTTCCCATTCCGGCACCTAATATGACTGCTTGCATAATATCGTTTTTTTAAATTATTCTCTTACATTTCAATTCGACATCCCTAATCTCTCTTGAATATATCACGAGTATATACTTTCTCCTGCACATCATCAAGACATGAGTCGTATCGGTTGGCAATGATGGCTGTGCTGTCACACTTAAATCTGTTCAAGTCATTCACTACCTTACTACCAAAGAACATCTCGCCGTCATGCAGCGTGGGTTCATAGATGATGACACGTGCGCCCTTTGCCTTTATGCGTTTCATCACTCCTTGAATGCTGCTCTGACGGAAGTTATCGGAATTGCTCTTCATCGTGAGTCGATACACACCTATGACTGGTGGCTCAAGTGTGTCGGTTCCCCGACGGGTGTCTTCGTTTGTGGAGTATCCGTACCATCCTGCCTTCTTCAACACTTGATCGGCGATGAAGTCCTTACGAGTGCTATTGGATGCCACTATGGCTGAAATCATATTCTCTGGCACGTCCTTGAAGTTGGCAAGCAACTGTTTGGTATCTTTTGGCAAACAATAACCTCCGTAACCAAACGATGGGTTATTATAATGCTGACCTATACGTGGGTCCAGTCCTATACCCTCAACTATCGACTGCGTATCAAGTCCTTTTATCTCTGCATAAGTGTCGAGTTCGTTGAAGTAACTCACACGCAGTGCCAGATATGTGTTGGCAAAGAGTTTCACTGCCTCTGCTTCCTTCATGCCCATAAGCAAACAAGGCACATCCTCACTGAGTGCTCCTTCTTGAAGCAAAGCAGCAAACTGTAGTGCATAGTCTTGTATCTTAGGGTTGCAGACCGAAGTAATCAATTTGTTCTCCTGCTCATATTCTGCCCCTCTCAGCATCTTTGGATAACCCACAATGATGCGTGAAGGGTAGAGATTATCATAGAGTGCCTTGCTCTCACGCAGAAACTCTGGAGAGAACAACAGATTGAAATAACCACTTACGTTAGAGTTCTCTGCATATTTCACATAAAGGCTTCTGCAGTAACCCACGGGGATGGTGCTCTTGATGACCATCACTGCCTTTGGATTCACCTTGAGCACGAGGTCTATCACCTCCTCCACATGGCTCGTATCAAAGAAATTGCGCTGTGAGTCATAGTTGGTAGGTGTGGCAATGATGACGTAGCCTGCATCACGATAAGCAGATGCAGCATCCAGAGTAGCAGTTAATGAGCCCTGATTGCTGTGTTGTTTGTATGATGGTATGTTTATCACCTCCGACAAATAACGTTCTATATATTCATCTTGTATGGGCGATTTTCCATTATTTATCAAATCCACCTTCTCTTGCACAACATCAACGGCAGTGACATCGTTATGCTGCGCTAACAATGTGGCAATAGACAAACCTACGTATCCCGTTCCTGCAACTGCTATCTTCATAGTCTGTTTAAATATTTTACTTTTTTTTAACACAGTATTTCTACGGCTTCGCCATAACCTATCACAAATATGCAGTGACAGGTTCACTTTTTGAATACGCGCTCGCGTGTTATAATGTGCGAAGTTACAAAAAAATAAGTGAAATACAAAATAAAAAAATGTTTTTTTAGGGTCACCTACAAAAACCTATGTTTGGTTACACTTTTTCATTACTATACCCTTAGTGTATCTACACTTTATCTTTACCCCATCTATACTCATACACCGGCGGTAAGGTAGTGATAAGATATACTTATCCTTACTCAATGACTAAGGATATACTAAGGGTAAGGTAGAGAACAGGGGGTGGAATCACCGTTCCTCTAACTCTTCACGTTTTTTCTTTTCTTCAATGAGTTGGAAGTTCTTAGGAGTCAATACAAAGTTACTTCCTAAGTACTTGTCTTTCACCACTGTATTCTCAGCCAACTCGGGTGGTGTGCCTTTGAAGAGGATGCGTCCTTCAAACAGCAAATAAGCGCGGTCGGTAATGCATAGTGTTTCTTGTACGTTGTGGTCTGTGATGAGAATACCTATGTTGCGGTCTTTCAGTTTCCAAACGATGTATTGAATATCTTCTACGGCAATAGGGTCAACTCCTGCAAATGGCTCATCGAGCATGATGAACTTCGGATCTATTGCCAAACAACGTGCTATCTCACATCGCCTGCGTTCTCCTCCTGAGAGTTGATTACCTTTGTTCTTACGCACCTTCTGCAAACGGAATTCGTCAAGGAGGCTTTCCAACTTATCTCGTTGATAATCTGCAGGTTTGCCTGTCATCTCAAGTACGGTACGTATATTGTCTTCCACACTCATGGTGCGAAATACAGATGCTTCTTGTGCGAGGTAGCCCACACCTCTTCTGGCACGTTGTGCAACGGGGAATTTCGTGATCTCTTGGTCATTTAGAAATATCTGTCCCGAATTAGGTACAACCAATCCTGTGGTCATATAGAACGAGGTGGTTTTCCCTGCTCCATTTGGTCCTAAGAGTCCCACTATCTCGCCTTGACGTACGTGGATGGAGACGTCATTCACTACGGTTCGTTTGCCGTATGTCTTCATCAGATGACGTGTGTATAGTGTCATCCTGTCGTCGGAGAACTCAGGTATCTCCTGGTCACTTGCATTGACCTGTCTGTTGATTAGTTCTTCGCTCATTTTTTTCTTATATAAACATTGATTGGTGTGCCTCGGAAGTTCCAGTTTTCACGAATTTGATTTTCCAAGAAACGTCGGTATGGTTCTTTGATATACTGTGGCAAATTAGCATAGAACACGAATGATGGTACTTGTGTGCCAGGTAGTTGCATGCAGTATTTTATCTTTAGGTATTTCCCTTTCCATGATGGTGGAGGGGTGGCTTCTATGATTGGAAGCATCGTCTCGTTAAATTTGTTTGTGGAGATGCGTAGTGTACGATTGTCGTACACCTTTTTAGCCTCTTCCAGTACACGAAAAATTCGTTGTTTTGTGAGTGCAGATGCAAAAATTATCTCAAAATCTGTGAAGGGAGCCAAACGACTGTATATGGTGTCTGTCATATATCGTATGGCTTCTTTGCTCTTATCTTGTACGAGGTCCCATTTATTCACTACGACCACGAGTCCTTTTTGATTCTTCTGTATAACTTGGAAGATATTAAGGTCTTGACTCTCAATGCCTCGCTCTGCATCTATCATCAGCACGCAGACATCACTGTTTTCAATGGCTCGTATGGATCGCATAACGGAATAGTACTCTAGGTCTTCATTTACCTTGTTCTTTCGGCGTATGCCTGCTGTGTCAACAAGATAGAAGTTAAATCCGAACTTATCGTATTTGGTGTAGATGGAGTCGCGTGTTGTGCCTGCTATATCGGTAACTACATTTCTCTCATCGTTTAGGAAGGCATTCACGATGGATGACTTACCTACGTTTGGTCTGCCGACAACTGCAATTCTTGGGATATCTTCTTCTATGACGTCTTGCATCTCTTTGGTGAACTTACTCACTATCTCGTCTAGCAAATCGCCTGTTCCACTGCCCGTGGCAGCGCTGACACATATCGGGTCACCTAATCCTAAACTGTAAAACTCCGCACTGTTATAGCGTAGTTCGTTCGTGTCGGTTTTGTTGCAACACAGGATGGTTGGTATCTTAGCTCCTCGCAGTATCTGTGCTACTTGCATATCTAGGTCTGTAACGCCTGTCTTCACATCGACCATGAAGAGGATCACATCACTCTCGCCTATGGCAATCTTCACTTGCTTCCTTATCTCTCCTTCAAAGACATCGTCTGAGTTGACTACCCATCCGCCTGTATCGACTACGGAGAATTCTTTGTTCCCCCATTCACACTTACCATACTGACGATCGCGCGTTGTACCTGCTTCATCGCTCACGATGGCGTGGCGAGTCTGTGTCAATCGGTTGAACAGGGTTGACTTCCCCACGTTTGGACGTCCTACTATTGCTACTAAATTACCCATATATTGTCTTGCGTATTTCGTCTGAATAGTTATATATTGTTATAACCAAAGATATTCAGTTCTCTATCTGAATTTCTCCAGTCTTTATCTACCTTTACAAAGGTCTCAAGGAAAATCTTCTTCCCGAAGAAGGTCTCAAGCGATTTACGTGCCTCGGTGGCTACTTTCTTCAACGCTTTGCCCTGGCGCCCGATGATAATTCCCTTTTGAGAATCTCGCTCAACGAAGATGACAACGGAAATGCGTATCAGGTTCTCTTCTTCCTTGAACTGCTCAACACCTACCTCTACAGAATAGGGAATCTCTTTGTCGTAGTACAACAATATCTTCTCACGGACAATCTCACTCACGAAGAAACGGGCAGGCTTGTCTGTCAGTTGGTCCTTATCAAAGTATGGAGGGCATTCTGGAATAAGTTCCTTGATTCGTTTGATTACGGGTTCTACGGTGAAGCGTCCTTTCGTCGCTGATACGGGATAGATCTCTGCCTTGGGAAGAAGGGACTTCCATTGTTCAACGAGTTCAATGAGATGTGGTTCGTCTGTGAGGTCAATCTTATTGATGAGCAAAAGGATAGGTACGTCCATCTTCGCCACCTTTTTGAGGAAATCACCATTTTTATCAATCGTTTCCACAGGGTCGGTGACATACACCAACACATCGGCGTCTTCAAGTGCACTCTCTGAGAAAGCAAGCATTGACTCTTGCAGTTTGTAATTAGGTTTCAGTACTCCTGGGGTATCGCTGAATACTATCTGTACATCATCGTCATTGATGATGCCCATTATCCTGTGTCGCGTAGTTTGGGACTTAAATGTGGCAATGGAGATCCTCTCGCCAACGAATAAGTTCATCAACGTGGATTTCCCTACATTTGGATTGCCTACTATATTTACAAATCCAGCTCTATGCATGTTGTTTTTTTAGTAAAAAAGCCATGGGTCATCAACCTATGGCTTTGATTTTGCTTTTGACGTGGGCTTCGGCTTTGGCTATTTGAAACCATAAGCTACTTTGCCACGGGTTCTACCCTAAATTAAACAGCAGCTTCTTTCTTGATAGCTACCTTACCCCTGTAGTATCCACATGCAGGACAAACGGTGTGATATACATAGTATTCACCACAGTTTGGACATACTGCCAATGTAGGAGCTACAGCACCGTCATGAGTTCTTCTCTTACGGGTGCGGGTTGCTGATTGTCTTCGTTTTGGATGTGCCATTTTCTTATTATTTTATTTTTATTATATTGTATTTTGCCGTATAAAAAAGCATGCAAAGTTAATAAAAAAATAGAATACCACAAAATAAAACTACTTTTTTTTTCTTTTTTATTTGGATTTAGACGTTTTTACCCAATATTTCACTATCTTTGCAAATCGTATGGAAAAGGATTTTATAAGAGAGAAACTTAACGATTATTGCACCTTGCATCAATACGCAGGTTTTGACTTGAAAACCATTATGTTTGATATGGATGGTGTGTTGTTCGATAGTATGCCTTATCATGCAAAGAGTTGGCATAAGGCAATGGCTGATTTCGGACTGGACCTACCTGAAGCAGAGGCATTCCTACATGAAGGACGGACAGGGTCAAGCACCATAGGGATAGTGACACGTAGGCAACTGGGACGTGACACAAACGAGGAGGAGTGCAAGAAAATATATGCTCGTAAAAGTAAATACTTCAACGACTACACAGAGGCGAAGCGCATGCCTGGAGCATACGAGACAATAGTGAATGTGAAAGAGAAAGGTATCACACCTATAGTAGTTACTGGTTCGGGACAAGTGTCTCTCATCGACAGAATAGACAGACATTATCACGGACTCTTCAAAACAGGATGGATGGTGTGTGCGAGGGATGTGACGAAGGGGAAACCTGACGCGGAGCCTTATCTGATGGGATTGCAGAAAGCAGGTAACCTAAGACCATTCAATTCCATGGTGGTGGAGAACGCTCCACTCGGTGTTCAGGCAGGAACAGCTGCTGGGGTATTCACTATCGCCGTCAATACAGGACCGCTTGATGATGACATCCTACTGAATGCGGGGGCTAATCTTTTGTTTCATTCAATGGAGGAACTGAGTCAACACATAGGAATTATCATCGACCTAACAGAAGAAATATGATGTCGTGCGTGCGATATAATATAATCGGTTTATTTTTATTGTTCTCTACATGTGTGTGCGCACAGGGAGTCCTTGAGTCAGACACCACAAAGTTGTTGCTTCACAACACTTGCATGAAGATAGGTAATGAGTTTTGGTATTTTGACTCTTGGCACTATGCTGATGGATATATCCCTGACTCTACTGATGCTTGCATAACGATACACTCTGCTATCCCACTAGACAAGTTAAGAGCTGAGTTCTGCTCTCTCAACAAACAACTCGTACTTGGCGATGGTGAGTTCATAGAACTGGGGATAGGAATGAATGGCGACAAGACATCTGGCTATGCCTTGCGAATGACAAAAACAGGTCATGATGATGCGATTATGTCGTTGATTAAATACGAGAATGGACAGGAAACATGTATTGCCTCTGCGCCTACAATGAAACGCACGAAACAACATGTGACCTTTAGCTTACAACTAAAAGGTGATAAGTTGAAAGCTGTCGTACGTAGTGGATTAAAGAGAACAAACCTCAACACCATCATTGAGAAAATCAACAATATAGAGCATGATTACGTAATAAAAATTCATTGCAACACTCCACCATCGTTTATGATTACTGATAATATCTGTACTGATTAACAAAAATGAAAAAATTGATTCTATCTATAATAACGGCTACCATACTGTGGTTTTTTATGTTCTCTCCGTGGACAAAGGGGTGTGTGAATTTCTGGTATAGCATGACTGCAGCTGCCTTCATATTGATTTGTATCAGTTGGCGTTCTACTCTCACTTCTCAAAAAAAACTAACTGACCAGTACTCACCTCTAAAGACAATGATGCTTGGGGTTGTGATTGCTGTGGTGATGTGGGGGGTGTTTTTTATCGGTGACAAGTTGTCACAACTACTGTTTGACTTTGCTCGTCCTGAAGTGAACAATATCTACGCCATGAAGGGAGATATCAGTCTTACCTATATAGCATTGGCATTGCTATTACTCATCGGTCCTGCAGAAGAGATTTTTTGGAGAGGATATATTCAAGAGAAATTACAATCACGATTGGGTGACAACGTGGGGTTCATCGTTGCCACCTTGATTTATACTCTCATCCATATTTGGTCGTTTAACTTTATGCTGATAATGGCTGCGCTCGTATGTGGGGTGGTCTGGGGATTCATTTATCGACTTGATAAACGAACATTACCTGCACTCATTCTGTCGCATGCCTTATGGGATTGTGCTGCCTTTGCCGTATTCCCGTTTTAGACTACATAAACACGCCTGTCACAAGGAGTATGAGTGTCATAAACAGTGAGAATTGTAGCTGCAGTTGGGCTGTTTTCTGATCAAGAGTAGCTATGTCTTGCTCTAAATGCTCACCTGCATTCATCATGACTTTGACGAGATTATATGATAGTGGAATCATCAATAATGACAGCAACGACCATATAGGCAGATAGCCCAGCAACACATAGGTCAATATGAGAGCATAAGGCAATAACAACTCCATCGCATATAATATCTTGGAGGCTTTGGTCCCTATCTGCATGGCCAGAGTTCGTATCCCCGCACGACCATCGTTTTGTATGTCGCGTGTGTTGTTTGCGTGCAGGATGGCTACCGTTATCAGACCATAAGTAAACGATAGCAGAAGCACAAAATAATTCAGTTCGCCAACCACGACATAACTCGTACCCAGAGCTGGTAAAATGGCATAACAAAGGAATATGTTGTAATCGCCTAACGCGTGGTATTTCAACCATGGATAGAAAGCTGACAACACCACACCACATAGGCCTATCCATAACAATTCAATACTTGTCAGAAATAATAACACTACCCCTATCAACGCAGCCATACCAAGTAGTGATAGGCCAAGTGAAAGAATCTGTTTAGGACGGAAAGTACCATCATAAATCCAACTGACACCATTAGAACTACCTGGTAGATCTACTTGCTTCTTGTTATCATAATAGTCGCTGATGCAATTACCTGCAGCTTGAAAGAATACCATCATCACAAGCGCCAAGAGAGCATTGATCCAGTTTATATTGGTATTTGTCTTCTGTGCGTCAAAGAAAAGAAACGCCGTGGTCACTACTACGGACATTGAAGATGCCGGAAATGACCACGGGCGTGTTGCTAACAACCATTTATTCATATATGTATCTGGTTATTTTACCAATTCATCTACTATACGTTTCATCTCATCGTATTGTGACTCCATTGACTGCAAGAGTTTATACTGAGCCTGAGTACGAACGAGAGTATGGGTTGGGTACTGAATCTTCCAATAAGTGGAACCATCAATGTAATCCATCAAGAAACGAAGTACTTGCTCAAATGTGATAAAGATACCACTGAAGGCAAGCCACTCCTTCTCACAATCATTGAGGGAGTCTTTCATCTCACTGAGATAGCCTTCTATATAGGCTTTGAAACGATTGATATCCATTGAGACACGTGATAAGTCTTTATCGTCTTCTGCCCCTGTATTGGTGTAGCTACGTAATGCATCACCTACGTCATTCAGCGCTGTGCTACTCATGCATGTGTCCAAATCAATGGCGCACAATACATCACCATTCTTATCAAACAATATATTTGATAATTTAGTGTCGTTATGAGTGACACGCATAGGCAGACTGCCATTCTCTACGAGCTCCCAGAACTTCAGCATCTGTTCGCGACGACTCTCAACCCATGAGATCTCTTCTTGTACGGTCTTGACTAAACCGAATTGATCGCGCTTCAAGGTATCATCCCACTGCTCATAACGGAAGCGTATGTTGTGAAATCCTTTGATAGTCTCATAAAGTGGTTCTGTGAAATCGGCAAGCATCTTCTGGAAACGTCCGATACCTTGACCACCCTTGAAGCATAAGTCAAGAGAAGTGGCATTATCAATAGTCACAGACCCTTCTATGAACACACATACTGCCCAATAGTTTGGTGCATCATAGTAATAAGGTTTTCCGTCATTTGCATAGATAACAGTAAGAGACTCGCGCATAGGATCACCGCCTTGTGCTACAATTTTCTTCTTAATATGTTCTGTGACGCGAACAATGTTATCCATCATCTCAGGCACCTCTGGGAATACCAAATGGTTTTTTCTCTGAAGGATGTAATTTGGTGTGTCACCTTTGGTTTTTACTATGAATGTATCGTTGATAAATCCATCACCAAGCGGTTTGATTGCTTCAATCTCGCCTTCTAATTTAAATTGTCTTGCAATTTCCTGAACGTCCATAATTTTAGTTATTTAGGTTAATATTTCTATGCAAATTTACATTTTTTTTTGTTCATACAAATAATTCATTCGTTTTCTCTCTGCATGAGTTTTTTTTTGACGAGTTCAACGAACTGATAGTTTTTAAGGCCCCATCCAGGAACTGCCAATAAGGATGCTGGCGACTGTGACACAAAGCGTTCTATGATGATATCATCTCGCAAATGGCCAATGAATTCAACTACCAAATCAGCATATTCATCTGCACTCAGGCGCAGGAAGTCACTTGGATGTTCATCGTACTCTTTCGCCATGCGAGTGTTTTTGATGAATTGCAACTGATGAATTTTTAGTGTCTTCAGTGGTAACTCTGAAAGCAAGGAGGCTTCATTGATGATGTCTTCACGCGTTTCGCCTGGCAGCCCTATGATAATATGTCCACCTACAGGTATGCCATATTGTGCCGTGCGAACGATAGCATCACGGGTACATGCGAAGTCATGACCTCGATTAATGCGTAGCAATGTCTTATCATACACGCTCTCTATACCGTATTCCATCAGCACAAACACTCCTCGCTCACTCAAGTATTTCAACAGTTCATCACTGACACAATCAGGGCGGGTGCCTATGACTAATCCTAATACATCTGGAACAGACAACGCTTCTTCGTATTTATCAATCAATTCACTTAACTCACCATAAGTGTTGGTATAGGCTTGGAAATAGGCGAGGTACTTCATGTATGGGTATTTACGTCCAAAGAATTCCTTCCCTTCAATGAGTTGCTGAGTTATGGACTTCTCCGTCTTACAGTATGCGGGGTTGAATGTCTGATTGTTGCAATATGTGCAACCACCAACTCCTACTCGACCATCTCTGTTTGGGCATGTAAATCCTGCATTGACAGATATCTTCTGCACCTTACACGACAACTGCTCAGTAAGCCACTGACCAAACATATTGTTTCTCATGATTGATTGTAGTCTTTATGTTTTCTGCGTCGTTGAGGATATCACGTATATCGTCGGTAATGCCTGTACCTATTTTCTTTAAGAGAGCTTCCTTGCGTGTCCAGAAGACTATGAATTGTTCGGAAGGATTGATGGCTTCTCTTATCTGGTTCTGCTCTTCTGTGTTCATCGTCTTTTCTATGAGTGAGTCTGATGCTTCACGAATACTCTCTACGTCAAGCCCTACGGGGGTGTCGCTCACCACCACACCTATTGCATCACGACAATGTGAGATATTAAAAAAGATAGATATCGAGGGTATGGATTTTATGAATGGCTTCCCATGTTCATTATATGCAAATCGAATGTTTTCAGAACTAATGTTTTTCGTTGACTTTAATAATTCTGACAACATCAAGAAAGACTTCATACATGCATACTGCCCAAATGTGTGTTTGAAACGCATGGCTTGTTCACAACGCCAAGCGGGTATGAGAGATGATATTCGTTGCACCTCTGCTTCCGTGCATTGAGACATGTCATCAAAGATTTCAACCTTCATGAGCGCACGGAGTGTTTCTTCCAATAATATACTGCCATACAACAAGAGATGACAATACCCATCAACATCACATACGTTGCCACAGAATGACCTAACAGTTCTGTGAATGTCCTCGCGCCACCGCTATTCATCATAAAAGCAGATAACGAGTTATTGAATATATGTAGAAGACAAACGGGTATGACGCTCCGTGTCTTATAGTATATCAATCCCAATATAACACCTAAACATATTGCAAATGGAATTTGTGCTGGATTGAAATGAATAAGTCCAAATATAACTGCAGATACACATATAGCCAGCAATGGATTGCTGCCTCTTCGAAGCATCATACCACATATAGCTCCACGAAAAATCAATTCTTCTGCTATCGGCCCAACTACACATACTGCAAGTAATCCCCACATATTTTCAACCAACAAAGTCACCTTCTCCTCTAACATATCTGTGAGATTGATTTGTTCCATCATTATATTCAGAGCTATTGAACATAATTCTATCATTACAAACACATACAGCACCCATTTGCTTTGAATCAGCCCTTTTGAAAATTCTTGCTTCAGATCTAACTTATTCAACCATGCCAACGCACCAACAGAACATAACGATGCAATAATCATCGATACTCCCAACATACTTATCGTTGGACATACACAAGCAATGACAGAACCTATCATCTGTGAAATGAAAAAGATTAACATGACTACAAGCACATTCTTTAATGCAGTGTTTTTTCTCTTCTCTTCCATATTTAATTTCTCATTTATATTCATAATGTTATATTTTTTGCGTTAATAACATCGTTTGGCGCCATGAAGATTGATGCGCCACTAATAAACTGCGCAGAATCACCTGTGGTAAAGAAACGACACGCGCTGCCTCGTGTGAGAGACGACTCTATATCGGTATGTCGAGCGAGATAATCCTTAAGACTCTTTGCAACATATTCGCCTTGTGAAATGATTCTTATATTTGGAGGACATGCTTGCTCAATGGCTTTCATAAGCAGAGGATAATGAGTGCATCCCAATATGATGCAGTCTATCTGTCGGTCTCTTTCAAGAAGAAGTTCTATCTGTTGCCTGACCTCTTTAAACGCTTCCTGTGATTCGTGTTGCTGGTTTTCTACCAGTGGCACCCATGACGGACAAGCAACACCGGTGACAGTGCACTTAGGATAGAGTTTAGTTATCTCAATGCTATATGACTCTGACTTTATAGTGCCGGGCGTAGCAAGTATCCCTATATGTCCAGTCTTTGTCTGTGATCCCACTATCTCTGCCGTAGGGCGTATCACTCCTAATACCCGGCGATTAGGATAGACCTGCGCCAAATAATGTTGTTGGATAGTGCGCAATGCTTTTGCTGATGCTGTATTACAAGCCAAGATGATGAGTGGACAGTCCATCTCAAACAATTTCTTCACAGCTTGAAGTGTATATTCATGCACAACCGCAAAGTCACGCGTGCCATAAGGCGCACGGGCATTATCACCCAGATATACATAATCATATTCTGGCATTAACTGTCGGATACTGTTGAGGACGGTCAGTCCACCATATCCGGAATCAAACACACCAATTGGCCCCATCACTCTTTCTTCAAATATTCCAAGACGGCATCCGTCAAGTCTACTCCGTGTTCTTTATTTATGAACAGATGTGTTTTTTCGTCTGTGTTGATTATATAATCAAGGTTGCGCTTTGTACCTAATGCATTTATAGCAACCTCTATCTGCTGACGTATAGGATCCAACAGTTCTGTTTCCTTATTTCGAAGTGATTGTTCTGCTTCTTTCTTAAAATCCATACTTTGTTGCATCAGTTGCTGAAGTTCCTTTTGACGCTTCATCAGTATGTTTTCAGTAAATGATTTCTGACCTTCTAAGTATTCTTCGTACTGCTTACTGAAATATTGTTCGGCACGAGACATCTCCTTCTCATATTCACTACGCAACTGTGAGAGCGTCTTCTGGGCCTCTACATATCGTGAATGACTCTGCAGTATCTTCTGATAACTCAAGTAACCAAATGTCTGGGCAGTAACGTTCTCTTCCACTATCACCTGCATGAAGAGAAAAAGAAATAATGATATGATTAGTTTCTTCATACTTTTATGTTGTTTTTATTTTATTTTAAATCTGTGCATATAAATTCAATAAGCCGGTCAACTGCTTCCGATTCAGGTATATTCTTCTCCATACATTCTTTCCCTTTATAAAGACTCACCTTCCCCTTCGCAGCACCTACATATCCATAATCAGCATCTGCCATCTCTCCTGGTCCGTTCACTATACATCCCATAATGGCTATCTTCAGCGATTGTGCTTTACGCTCTAAGCATCCACCTGGAACGGTATGTTTTGCAAATGCTTCTTTTATCCTTTTTATGGTGTCTTCTAAGTTATATAATGTGCGCCCACAACCTGGACAAGATATGAATTCTGTCTTCGTTATCCTTGTTCTTGTTGCTTGAAGTATGCCAAATGCAACTGGTATCTCATTCTCTGGGGCTTCACTCAGACTCACACGTATCGTATCGCCGATGCCGTCCATCAACAATGAACCTATACCTACGGCAGACTTCAGACGTCCATCCTCGCCTTCACCAGCTTCGGTGACACCGAGATGGAGTGGATAATGCATATCTTCCGAATCCATCGCTTTCACCAATAAACGCACACTCTCTACCATCACGGTGGTATTGCTCGCTTTGATACTCACCACCACATTCATAAATTGTTGTTTCTTACATATTCTAAGAAACTCCATACAACTCTCTACGATACCATTGGGAGTATCTCCGTAACGACTCATTATACGGTCAGAGAGACTACCGTGATTGACTCCTATACGAATGGCTGTATTGTGTTTACGACATATATCTAAAAATGCTATAAAACGTTTTTCAAGGATATTCAGTTCTTCAGCGTACTCTTCATCAGTGTAATCTATCTGTTTGAATTTACGCGCCGGATCAACATAGTTTCCTGGATTAATCCTGACCTTATCGGCATATTGAGCTGCCACATCTGCTACGCGTGCATTGAAATGTACGTCTGCAATGATGGGGACCATGTAACCGTCTTCTCTTAGACGGGCTTTTATATTTTTTAGGTTTTCTGCTTCTTTCTCACCCTGAGTAGTAAGACGCACATATTCACCTCCAGCATCTACTATACGTTTTATCTGCGACACACACGCTTCTGTATCTAGTGTCGAGGCCGTCGTCATACTCTGCACACGAATAGGATTACTACCACCGAGCGGCAGGTTACCTATCATTACTTCATTTGTTATTCTTCGTTGCATATACTAATAAGTAAAAAATAATAGAGGCAGCAATACACATACATACTGACAGACATAACCCAAAACAAATCCTGTAATTATCTGTAGTAATGTGTGTTTAGCAAAAATTATTCTCGCACTGCCAACCATTCCTGAAAGGATGGCTAATGTCGATATTCCAATGATTGGATTGAAATACAATACCTCACTGAATGCCATGTATGCACCAACAAGTCCACCCATCCCTAACATGTGGGTGCTTATCTTCCATCGTGTATTGATAAGGGCTCCTATGATTTGTGCTATCAACGCACCATATAAGATTCCACGCATAAAACCCGCTATGTGTATATTCACAAATAGCAACACGCATGTCAGGAAACTCAGTATAGACAGTATGTACGGGATATGCAGATGTTCACGGTTATCAATCTGATGATGACGAATCTGATAAAGCTTTCTATATACGTTTATTCCAAATTTGGGTATGATGGCTGTGAAAACAAATACCATAAGTATAATTGTAATTTTATAACTCCAAGGCATTGTCCTTTGATACGTGAAAGAGAAAAGCCATAGAAAAATCCAAGACGTAGCATACAGCGGTGAGAACACGGCTGAGAGGATGTTCATGAATACTAAAAAACGTTTTTGATCTTTCATTTGCGCTTTGATGCTTTTGGAATACCCATTTTTTGACGATATTTGGTAACCGTCCTACGACTTATGTTTATTCCCTTCTCTTTCAATAGAACTACTATCTGTAGGTCTGAACAAGGTTTTTTCTTATCTTCGCTATCAATTATTGTTTGAATCATTCGATTTACCCGAACGCTTGATATTTCCTCACCTTGTGCATTATTTCGTACTCGTAAGAAAAATGATGACAGGGGGTACATAGTACCATCAAGCAATGCATATTTTCCACTTTTCACGCGACAAATGGTGGAGGAATCTAAACCTGTTACTTTCGCAATGTCTTCCAATTTCATTGGTTTCAGATCATTTTCATTTTGCGACAGCATGAAGGGTTTCTGCAAATCAATTATTGCTTTCATGGTGGCATAGAGAGTGTATTTGCGCTGACGTAATGCATTTATGAAGATACGTGCATAGTCAATCTTTTCTTTCGTATATTGATATGCTTCCTTCATTTGACGGGTCATCTTTGCTTCGTGTTGCTGATAAGCTGCTAATTGTTGCATAAATTCCTCATTAACTCGTAGCTGTGGCATACCCGCTTGATTAACGACGAAAGTCACATCGCCCTGGTCTGAGGTAGTTATAATGAAATCTGGAACAACCGTCTTTACTCTATCTGCGGCAGTTTCATTCAAAGACAACCCGGGAGAGGGATTTAACTTACTTATTATGTTTCTCGCCTTCTCCACATCATCATAAGAGATCTTCATCGTTTGTGAGAGAACTCGTGGAGAGGAGATTTTATCAAAGTGATTATCTATTATCTCCTGTGCTATACGTAGAGGTAAATGATTTTTTACATCAGCTTCAGCTATGCGTCGGAGTTGTAGAGATAAACACTCTTGTAAATCACGTGCACCAATGCCTGCAGGATCAAATTGTTGCAATATGCTGAGAGCTTCTTCCAGTTCTTGTATGTTCGTGTCTATATTGTGATATACAACCAACTCATCTTCTATCTTTTTGAGTGAGTGGTCTAAGTATCCACGTTCATCAAGCGATCCAATCAAGTACTCTATCAATAAACGTTGATGGTCTGAAACATCAAAATCGGCAATCTGTGCTGTGAGATCGTCTAAGAATGACTGAGTTGATGATATTTCATAATCATCTACATCAGAACGATATCCATCTTCTTTATCATCATATTCATCATACAAAACAGCATCCCTAGTTGCGTCTCTCTCGTCTCTCGTCTCTCGTCTCTCGTCCCTCGTCTCTTCTCCCTCGTCTAATGCTACGTTGTCAATCAGTTCGTTTTCTATTTTATTCTTGAGAGTCATCACAGGCATTTCTAGCAAACGAATCATCAACATCTGTTGTGGCAACAGACGCTGTACTTGTTTTTCTTTTTGTTTTTGTTTAAGTGCCTGTGACATAAGCCTCTATTCAACGACGACGGTTCAGCATAATTATGTAATACAAGAGTGTGCCTAATGAACTGATTGCTGCGGCTACATATGTGTAGGCTGCGGCATGGAGTGCGTCCTTCACTGCCGCATCTGTCTCTCCATTGATATATCCTTTATTTTCCAAATACTGCACAGCTCGACGACTGGCATCCACCTCTACTGGTAAGGTGATAAAGGCAAATAACGTTGTGAGTGCAAACAATGCTATACCTATCTCCAAGACAATTACGTTACCCGTGTCACTCAGGATTATCATGCCAGCTAACAAAACCCACTGCATCCACTTGCTTGCAAATGAGACAACGGGAACTAATGACGTGCGCATTTTCAAGGGACCATAAGCAACAGCATGCTGAATGGCATGGCCACACTCATGTGCAGCTACAGCCTCTGCCATAACACTGTTATTTGCAAATATTGGTTCGCTAAGATTCACAGTTTTTTTTGATGGGTCATAATGATCTGTCAGCTGACCTGCAGTGCTTATCACTGAGACGTCGCTAATTCCATTATCTTTAAGCATCTCCCGAGCTATCTGTTCGCCTGTAAGTCCATTCAGCCCAAGAACCTGAGAATACTTTTTAAACTTGCGTTTTAGATTCCACTGAACCAACCAACTCAGACAAGCTGTGCCAATGAATATAACCCAATACATCATAACAATGCTTTCAATTTTTCTTCAAGTACATCCTTTGTCGTACCACCAACAAATTTATCTTGTACTTCTCCATTCTTGATGAAGAACACAGAAGGTATGTTACGGACAGAATACTTAGCTGTCAGTTCGTCACATTCTTCTACATTCACCTTTCCAACGATAACTTGTCCTTCGTATTCTGCAGACAGTTCTTCAATGTATGGGGCAATCATTTTACATGGACCACACCACGTTGCCCAAAAATCCAATACTACAGGTTTTCCCTGTGCCATAATCTCGGCATAATTTTGATCATTAATCTCCATAATACTTTATCTTTATTAGTTTAGTAAAAACATTATCATAGTTGTTGCATATCATTCAACTTCTTATAATATCCACCCTTTGCAAGCAATTCCTCATGAGTTCCGCGCTCAACTATATTTCCTTCGTGAAGCACATAAATCACGTTTGCATTCTTAATGGTTGAGAGACGATGAGCTATGGCTATCGTAGTACGCGACTTCATGAGACGCTCCAACGCATCCTGAACCAATCGTTCGCTCTCTGTATCGAGTGCACTCGTTGCTTCGTCAAGAATGAGTATTGGTGGATTCTTCAAGATAGCACGTGCTATACTTATTCTCTGTCGTTGTCCTCCTGACAGTTTTCCACCACGGTCTCCTATATTGGTATCGTATCCATATTCCAAATCCATGATAAAATCATGTGCATTTGCTATGTGTGCTGCCTCCTCTACTTGCTCACGAGTAGCACCATCCACACCAAATGCTATGTTATTAAACACTGTGTCGTTGAAGAGTATTGCCTCTTGGTTGACATTACCAATTATATTGCGTAATGATGCTATCGACATGTCTTTTACATTGACTCCGTCAATCAATATCTCTCCCTTCGTGACATCGTGAAAACGTGGAATCAAATCCACAAGAGTAGATTTGCCAGAACCTGACTGGCCAACAAGAGCAATGGTCTGTCCCTTAGGTATATCAAAGGATATGTTATGCAATATCTCACGGTTCTCATCATAAGAGAAACATACATCACGTAGTGATATACCTTCGTTAAGATTAGAGACTGTCACAGGATTGGCTTTCTCTTTTATGTTATTTTCAGCTTTAAGAATCTTGTTGATTCTCTCCATGGAAGCCATTCCTTTCTGTATGCTGTAACCTGCTCGTGAAAGGTCTTTTATTGGTTGAAGGATGGAATAGAGGATGGTGAGATAAAAGATGAATGTAGGTGCATCAATGGCTGAGGTACCTGCAAAAATCAATTTACCTCCAAACCACAACACAACAATAATCATACATGTGCCTAAAAACTCACTCACTGGATGTGCTGCTGACTGACGTATGCTCACCATCATGCTGGCGCGACGGTGTTCGTTGTTCACAGCCACGAAACGATCTTGCATCTTCTTCTCTGCAACAAAGGCTTTGATGATACGAAGACCTCCAAGTGTTTCCTCTATCTGACTAAAACCCTCGCTCCACTTCTGTTGTACGTAAAGAGACTGTGCCTTGAGTTTCTTCCCAATAACACCTATACCTCCAGCAAGTAATGGTACAACAAGCAGTGTAAACAATGTAAGTTGCCAACTCAGTGCAATCAAAGAACCAAAATAAACGATGATAAGTATAGGGTTCTTTATTATGGTGTCCAAAGAATTAGTTATTGCTGAGTTTAACTCACCAAGGTCACTGCTTACGCGCGTAAGTATATCTCCCTTTTTTTCTTCTGAGAAAAATGACAACGGCAGTCCTAAAATCTTCTTATACATCCGCTCACGCAAGTCCCTCACGACGCCTGTCTCTATAGGTCTTAATGTTGCTGAACCTCCGAAGTAACATGCTGTCTTGAGAAACGTGAGGATACACATTCCCAATCCAATGAGGAGCAACGCCATATCAGGTGAGTATGAATCAATCAACTGCTGTGAGTAGAAATACGCATTATTTATGACCATCTCTTTTATGTCTGCATCAGGAGTATCCCACGGGATAAACTCATACTTCACATTGTCTATGTTAAAGAGAATGCGCAATATCGGTACCAACAACGCAAACGAACACACATTCAATATCGCCGACAATATGTTAGTGACGAATGTCCAGCAAATCCATTTCTTATAGTTACTGAGATACTCGGCTGTCAGTTTGAAGAATTCAATCATAGTTTGTATGGCCTTACATTGTCAACAATCCACTCTCTCATTTTCTTTCCGTCCTCTGTCTCTTGCTTATAGCTCATGAAGTCAAGAGAGATACCAAGTGCCTCAGCCACTCTTGTTGCGAACACTGGCCAAATCACACCTATATCTCCAATCACTGGCAAGCTACCTTCATGTCGTGCAAAAGCAGACATCTCCATTCGGAATGGTATCTTACTTATTTTGGTCTTTGGCAGTCCTTTACTGATTGCCTCTTGAATCATCGCACTCTGTTTTTGTAGGTCTTGTGCTTTACGCAGGTTTTCATCTAAGTCAAAACGAATCAGAGTCTTATTCTTGAGTGAATAGGTAGGTTGTCCCTGCCACCATGACCAAATACCATGACCTGTATATGTCTCAAATGGCCCGTCATGTATCTCTTGTGTCAGTGCTACTGCAGATTCTATAATAGCATCAGCCTCTCCCATAATCTGTGCCACCTTACGAGAACGTTCTGCTATAGGGATGCTGTCACCTATAGCCATACCTACATGTCCACCACCGATGAGTTGTGGTATTGTGACCACGACAGGCACACCCTTGCGTACACCGGCACCAATCATAGTCTTTTCATCAGCTCCTCGTCCTGCGACAACCTCAAAAGGTTCTCCAGTCTGCCGACATATTGCATGTATCTTCTCTGCCATCATCTCCGTACGCAGTCCCATTGGGTATGCCATATTAGCAGCAGCCTTGATCACATAATGACCTTCCGCATCCTTACGCTTCTCTAACAACTCCCAATCAAGTATCATCTCTTTACTCAACTCGTGGAGTTGTTCATCTGTCATATCTGTGAATTCAAACACATTACCTCGTGGCATCTTATCCTCTGGCAGGCCAAATTGTGCTGCAGGACACATCTTCACACGATCCAACGTACCACCCATTTCATGCGACACAACGGCCGAGCTGGTCGTCACGCCATCAACTACACCTTTCGTTATAAGTTCTGCTATGAGAGTTGTGACACCTTCATGTATATTAGGACCGCTACCTGTTACAACAGCCACCTTGCCACCACGTTTTTTTATGGCAACGACCTTCTCTATGGATTCATCTAAAGCCGATTTGGAACGATCATCTTATTCGCTGTAAAAAGAATCAATAAGTTGTTTATTTATCATTTTATACCTATTTTTTGTTTTCTAAGTTGCAAAGATACAAAAAAAATTATTATCTTTGCAAACAAATTCATAAAACATTTTTTAAAAACTTTAAATACTAAATTTTATAAAAACAAACAAACATGTGGTTATTTAATTCGTCTGTGGGAAAGAAAGTAGTCATGTCTGTAACAGGTCTTTGTCTTATTCTTTTCCTTACTTTTCACGGGTGTATGAACGTGGTGGCTCTTTTTAGTAGTGATGCCTATAATACAATCTGTGAACTCCTTGGTGCCAATTGGTACGCAATCGTAGCTACACTGGCTTTGGCAGCACTTGCCGTTTTACACATCGTGTATGCTTTCATCCTCACCTTGCAGAACCGTAAGGCTCGCGGCAGCAATCGTTATGCTGTGACTGAAAAGCCTGAAAAAGTGGAATGGGCAAGTCAAAACATGTTGGTACTGGGTATCATCGTACTTTTGGGACTTATCCTTCACCTGTTCAATTTCTGGTATAATATGATGTTTGCAGAAATCATTGGTGTTGAAGGTTTATATTCTCCATCTGATGGTTTTGCGTGGATTGTTGAAACATTCAGTAATCCTATCTTTGTAACGCTTTACATAGTTTGGTTATTAGCAATCTGGTTCCATCTGACTCACGGTTTCTGGAGTGCCATCCAGACTCTGGGATGGAGTGGACACATCTGGTTCTGCCGTTGGAGAGTGATTGGTATTATCTACGTGACGCTCGTGATGCTCATGTTCCTCTCTGTAGTGATGGCTTTCTACCTTAAACTTGCTCCAAGTCTCATTTGTTGTTAATTAACATAAAAGAAAAAAATAAGAATAAATATGACACAAATAAATTCAAGAATTCCTGAAGGACCAGTAGCTGAGAAGTGGAGTAACTACAAAGCTCATCAACGACTCGTCAACCCTAAGAACAAGCTCAAACTGGATGTCATAGTTGTAGGTACGGGTCTTGCTGGTGCCAGCGCAGCTGCCAGTCTTGGTGAAATGGGTTTCAATGTTCTTAACTTCTGCATACAAGACTCTCCACGTCGTGCACACTCCATTGCTGCACAAGGTGGTATCAATGCAGCAAAGAACTATCAGAATGATGGTGACTCTGTTTACCGTCTTTTCTATGATACTGTAAAAGGTGGTGACTACCGCGCACGCGAAGCCAACGTCTATCGTCTTGCTGAAGTAAGCAATAACATAATCGACCAGTGCGTAGCACAGGGCGTGCCTTTCGCTCGCGAATATGGTGGTACCTTGGCCAACCGTTCATTTGGTGGTGCACAGGTAAGTCGCACATTCTACGCAAAGGGGCAGACAGGTCAACAACTTCTGCTCGGTGCCTATAGTGCCCTCTCTGCACAAGTTCAAGCAGGACGTGTAAAATTATACACACGTTATGAAATGCTCGACGTTGTCATCGTGGATGGTAAGGCTCGTGGTATCATTGCAAAGAACTTAGTCACAGGTAAGTTAGAACGGTTCACTGCCAATGCTGTAGTGATTGCTACTGGTGGTTACGGCAACACTTACTTCCTTTCCACTAATGCAATGGGGTGTAACTGCAGTGCTGCGCTCGCTTGTTATCGTAAGGGTGCTATGATGGCCAATCCTTGTTATGTACAGATTCACCCAACATGTATCCCTGTTCATGGCGACAAACAAAGCAAGCTCACCCTCATGTCTGAATCATTACGTAATGATGGTCGTATCTGGGTTCCTAAGAAAATAGAAGACGCTGAAGCGTTGCAGAAAGGTACTAAACAAGGTTGGGACATACCTGAGGAAGACCGCGACTATTATCTTGAGCGTCGTTATCCTGCATTCGGTAACTTAGTTCCAAGAGACGTAGCCAGTCGTGCAGCAAAAGAACGTTGCGATAAAGGATATGGAGTGAACAACACTGGTTTGGCTGTGTTCCTGGATTTCTCTGAGAGCATACAACGTTTGGGTATTGATGTAGTTCGCCAACGTTATGGTAACCTCTTCGATATGTATGAAGAAATCACCGATGTAAACCCAGGTGAAAAGGTACGTACAGAAAACGGCATTGACTACTATAAGCCAATGATGATATTCCCTGCTATTCACTATACTATGGGTGGTATTTGGGTTGACTACGAATTACAGACGACCATACCTGGTTTGTTTGCTATCGGCGAATGTAACTTCTCTGATCACGGAGCTAACCGCCTCGGTGCAAGTGCACTCATGCAAGGTCTTGCAGATGGTTATTTCGTACTTCCTTATACTATTCAGAATTACCTCGCCGACCAAAGTCTATGGGGTAAAATACCTGTGGATAATCCTGCATTTGCAGAAGCAGAAAAAGCTGTGAGCGCTCGTATTGACCACCTTATGAATATAAAAGGTAAACGCAGTGTTGACTCTATCCATAAGGAACTGGGACATATCTGTTGGGAATACATCGGTATGGGCAGAACAGCAGAAGGACTCAAGATTGGTATAGAAAAGATAGACGCTCTACGCAAGGAGTTTGAGACCAACCTTTTCATCCCAGGAGAAAAAGAAGGCCTCAACGTTGAACTTGACAAAGCAGTACATCTTGACGACTTCCTCACAATGGGTAAACTCATTGCCTACGACGCACTCTCACGCAACGAAAGTTGTGGTGGTCACTTCCGAGAGGAACACCAGACAGAAGAAGGCGAAGCTAAGCGTGATGATGAGAACTACTTCTACGTAGGCTGTTGGGAGTATCAGGGAGAAGACAAAGCACCTATACTCACTAAGGAACCACTGGAATATGAAGCAATTAAAGTACAAACACGTAACTATAAGAATTAAACACTATGGATAAGAATATCAGTTTTACAATAAAGTATTGGAAGCAGAATGGTCCAAAAGACAAAGGACATTTTGAGTCACGTCAGATGAAAGATATCCCTGGTGATACTTCATTCTTGGAGATGCTTGACATTCTCAACGAGCAACTCATCGAAGAAGGCAAAGAACCATTTGTATTTGACCATGATTGCCGCGAAGGCATCTGTGGCATGTGTTCACTATATATAAATGGTACTCCTCACGGTAAGACCGAACGTGGTGCTACTACTTGCCAACTCTATATGCGTCGTTTCAGGGACGGCGACGTCATCACCGTAGAGCCATGGCGCAGTGCAGGTTTCCCTGTTATCAAAGACTGTATGGTTGACCGCGGCGCATTTGACAAAATCATACAAGCTGGTGGATATGTAAGTGTACGTACAGGAGCTCCACAAGATGCAAATGCTATCCTCATCCCTAAGCAAGATGCTGACGAGGCAATGGATTGCGCTAGTTGCATCGGCTGTGGTGCTTGTGTTGCTGCATGTAAGAATGGCAGCGCCATGCTGTTCGTATCAAGTAAGGTAAGTCAACTCGCACTTCTTCCACAAGGTCGTCCAGAAGCAGCAAAACGTGCTAAGGCAATGATTGCAAAAATGGATGAACTCGGATTTGGTAACTGTACGAACACACGTGCATGTGAAGCCGTTTGTCCTAAGTGTGAAACTATTGCTAACATCGCACGATTGAACAGAGAATTCATAAAAGCAAAACTTGCTGATTAAGTAATTACAATAACAAAATAAATCCTGTCACATCGACAGGATTTTTTTGTATGACGTTAGTGTAATTTTTCTTTCACAAGTCGCGCTTTCTTCTCTCCAATCACATTGGTTATATCTTCTACGGATGCCTCGCGGATTCGTTTCACACTACCAAATGCCTGCAACAAGACATTTCGTGTCTTTTCCCCTATACCTGATATATTATCAAGTGCAGACTCTACTTGGTGTTTACTGCGTTTGTCGCGGTGAAAGGCTATTGCATAACGATGCACCTCGTTTTGAATACGTGTCAAAAACTGAAATAATGGACTTTTTATATCTATACCTATGGTGTTAATGACAGAGTCCTTGAGTAATAATAACTCCGATGTGTGGTGTCTGTTGTCTTTCGCAAGTCCTGCAATCGACACACATAGATGTAACTCGTCCTCTATAACTCGTCTTATAACTTCCATCTGTCCCTTCCCACCGTCAGCAATGATGAGGTCTGGCATTTCTGTTTCATCTTTCACGTCATGATAACGCCGTCTCACTACCTCCTCCATTGATGCATAATCATCTGGTCCAATAACTGTTTTTATATTGTATTTCCGATAATCGCTCTTGGATGGTTTTGCTCCCTTAAATACCACACATGCTGCCACGGCATCTGTACCTGATATGTTCGAGTTATCAAAACACTCTATATGATAAGGTAGTTTTTTTAAATGCAGTTTCTCTTGCAATGCTTTCAGCAAGTTCGTTGAGCGTTGTTCGGGATTCATCTTTTCCGCTTGACGGGCTTTATCAAACTTATACTGTCGCACATTAGATAATGATATGTCTAAAAGGTGACGTTTTTCTCCTCTTTGTGGCACGGTGACCGTTATTCCATCCAGTTCTACCTCTATTTCAAAAGGCAAGACTATCTCTTTCGCACAACTCTTGTATCTCTCTCTCATCTCCACGGTGGCCAGAGACAAAAGTTCTTCTTGAGATTCATCTATTTGTTTTGCATATTCAAAGGTAAATGCCTGATTAATACTGCCTTTGGTCACATGTAAGAAGTTGACGAAGGCTGAATTGTCATCCATACTGATGCTGAACACGTCTATGTCGTGTGAATAATGTGAAATCACTTCTGTCTTCTCACAGAATGCTAATGCCATCTCATACTTTCGTTTCACCTCTTCTGCTTCTTCATAACGCATTTCACTGGCAAGCATCTGCATCTCGCGGAGTAAACGTTCACAAATACCTCGTGTATTACCTTTCAGTATCTCTCTCACTTCGTTTACACTTTGCATATATTCCTCATGCGATTGTTTGCCGACACATGGTGCTTTGCAGTTATGGATATGATATTCTAAACACACATTGTGTTTCTCTGCTTTTATGCTCGCTTTTGTCAAGGACATACGGCAACGTCTAAGTGGGTATATTTTATGTATGAGTGACAACATAGCACTCAACATGCCTGCGTGTGAAAACGGTCCGTAGTAAGTGCCTAATTTTTCTTTCGTATTGCGGGTCTTAAATACACGTGGGAAATACTCATCTGTCACACATACTGAAGGATAGGTCTTGTCATCCTTCAGCAATATGTTATAACGTGGTTTGTATTTTTTTATAAGGTTGTTTTCCAGTAAGAGTGCGTCTTCTTCCGTTGGAACAACGACATATTGTATGTATCTCACCTTACTGACTAATATCTGTGTCTTTCGCGATGTCAGAGTTCCATGAAAATATGAACCTACACGTCGGCGTAAGTTTTTAGCTTTACCGACGTATATTATGTTTTTATTTTCATCAAAATACTGATAACAACCTGGTGTTTCAGGTAGGTTATCAACTATTTTCTTCAGTTCTGGAAACAAGGTATTACTATAATTTCAGTAATGAACTGACCTCTACATCCTTGGGGAAGACATCACGTCCTTCAAATCCTTCATTTACCAATTCAATGATGACGTTCACCATCACATTTTGTGGCTTGAACTTACGTACAAGACGTATTGCTGCGTCTATGGTACCTCCTGTTGCCAAGATATCATCATGAATCAACACCACATCGTCTGGTTCTATTGACCCTTCATGTATCTCAATTTGGTCTGTTCCGTATTCTTTCTGATAACTCTCGCGCAGAATCTTACCAGGCAATTTACCTGGTTTACGGCACAAGACAAAACCGGCACCTAATCGTTCTGCCAATATGGCACCCATAATAAAGCCACGACTTTCAATACCGACTATCTTGGTGATGCCTTTGTCTTTATACATCTCATAGAGTCCATCCGACAATTCTTTCAGTGACTCTGGATTCTTAAACAGTGTAGTTACATCGCGAAAGTTTACGCCTGGTATAGGCCAATCGGGGATGCATCTCAAATTTCTTAATAGTACTTCTGTGTTCATAATCATTTTTTTATTTGTAAAACTGTTTTATCTCTTGTTTTTTATTTCTCATTTATCTTCCCATCAACACCAACATCGCATTCACGTCGCTTGGAGATACACCTGGTACACGACTTGCCTGCGCCAGGGTTTCTGGATCTATCTGTGCTAGTTTCTGTCTTGCTTCAATACTGATTTGCGTCATATTGGCATAGTCAAATCGTCCTCGTATTTTGATGTTTTCCAGTCGCAGTATCTTCTCTGCCACCATTTCTTCTCTATCTATGTAACCTTTATATTTTATCTGTATCTCTGCCTCTTCCTGTGCTTCTCTGACGACTAAGCCTTGCCGTTCCTCTCTCGTTCTAATAAATTCATCAAACGATTTTATCGCACGTCTCATATTCTCAATAGTCACCAATGGGCGAGATAACAAGTCTATGAGTTTACATCCTCTCTCCAATGGTGTCGTACCGATTTTAATCAGTGTGTCATTGATCAATTTAGTTTTTATCGGAAAGTCTTTTGTGAAATCTATGATTTCTTCTATTAGACTCCTCTTTTGCAACATGTGGTCGTAACGGTCTTTGGTGGCAAGTCCCAATCTGTATCCTTTTTCCGTCAGACGCATGTCTGCATTATCCTGTCGCAGTAATATTCTGTACTCTGCTCTCGATGTGAACATACGATATGGTTCATCCACACCCTTAGTCACCAAGTCATCAATCAAAACACCTATATAAGCCTCATTCCGCCTCAATATAAATGGTTCATCACCTCTGCACTTCAATGCAGCATTGATACCTGCCATTAATCCTTGTCCAGCAGCCTCTTCATATCCTGTTGTTCCATTTACTTGACCTGCCAAGAATAATCCTTCTGTTTGTTTAAACTCTAAAGTATGTGTTAAACCTGTTGGGTCAAAGTAATCGTACTCAATTGCATAGCCTGGCCGATAAACAACAGCATTTCGGAAGCATGGTATCTTTTTTAATGCCTCAATCTGTACATCCATAGGGAGAGATGACGAGAAGCCATTCAAATACATCTCGTTAGTGGTTTCACCTTCTGGTTCCAGGAAAAGTTGATGAAACTCCTTGTCAGGGAAGGTATGTAGTTTCGTCTCTATGCTTGGACAATAACGTGGTCCTATGCTTTGTATCTGTCCGTTGTAGAGAGGAGAGTCTTCCAATCCACTTGTTAAGACAGCATGCACATCTTTATTTGTCATACAAATCCAACAAGGTAGTTTCTTGTTTGAGTGGTGTGGTACTGATATTCTTTTCTGAAAAAACGAAAACCTTCGTTCCTCCTCGTCTCCATCTTGTCGTTCCATAAGGGAAAAATCCACACTTCTTTTATCAATTCTCACTGGTGTGCCTGTCTTCATACGGCCTTGCTTCAACCCTAATGCCACAAGGGAATCGGTCAAGCCCTTCGCTGCCGGTTCGGCTATGCGTCCACCTTCCACTTGTTTACGTCCAATATGCATCAACCCATTGAGGAAGGTGCCTGCTGTGATAATGATACATTGTGCGTGCATCTCTGCCCCCCACAGCGTCTTGATACCTGATACTTGGCGTTTCCCGTTATCATCAACAATTGTTAGCACCTCACATACTTCGTCTTGCCAGATGTGCAGGTTGTCAGTGTTCTCCAATATATGTCGCCATGTAAGGCTGTACTCTTGTCGGTCACACTGAGCTCGAGGACTCCAAACAGCTGGTCCTTTTGAACTATTCAGCATACGAAACTGTATGGTTGACTCATCTGCCACCAAACCCATCATGCCACCCAACGCATCTATCTCTCGCACTATCTGACCTTTTGCCACGCCACCCACGGCGGGGTTGCACGACATCTGTGCTATCTTATTCATGTCCATGGTAATGAGACAAGTGCTTGCACCCATCTTCGCACTTGCCACTGCTGCCTCACAGCCCGCATGACCTGCTCCAACCACTATAACATCGTATCGTTTCATTCCCCTTTCTATATCTATCCTACATCTTCGTTCAATCTACTAAGATAGTATCTCTAAATAATTTTTCAAAACGAGGGAACAAAACATCTCCACAGTTATGCTCAATTAATAATGTCTTTATCGCCGCATATGGTTTTATCAATATTTCTGCCTCCTCAAGTGTCTTTGTTCCTTCAAAATAATACTTCACAAACAATTTCCAAAATATCTTTGCAGTCTCCTTGTGGAAGTGGAAATTCTCATATATAAAATCATCTTCATCTATCTCACAAATAAGATAAAGCATACCTAAGTCATACAACGGATTGCCTTCTGCAAAGTATCCTAAATCAATCCATAATTGTTCATCTTCACCGCTGATGACAGCATTACCGAAATGCATATCTCCATGTAGTGCGGTTCCGGGATTAGGCACATTATGTATGAAATCTGCAATACGAATTTTCTCCTCTTCATTGAAAGCAGTGTCGTAACTCAATAATTGCAAGAACTGTTCGTTCGCATCTGGAAAGACTCCCGTATCACATTCCGTAGCATGCAGTTCCTTACACATCTTCGCAAAGCGTTGCGCATACTCATCAATCCTCTCTATGTCATCTGCCACGGCTCTCGCGAACGATACCTTATTCGGTATTCTCTCAAACAGCAGACCAATCCTACCATCATAAGTGACAAGTTCACCTGGTTGGGGTGAAGGTATCCCCATCTCATACACTTTCTCTGCCATCTCTAGTTCAGTCACAATAGCTGCAGTATCGTATCCTTTATTGTAGAGTTTCAGCATCTCATTCGGATTAGTTTTATTATTAAAACTTTCTCCATTAGCGCCCTCACCTGATTTTTCATACAGGTTTATATCTATCAATTTCATCTTGTTTCTATTTATTTTTAATTTCTTTTTGCGAATTTACACTTTTTTTTTGAAATTACCAAAAAATATTAAATCTATAATTTGAGGGCACCAGTAAAACCCTATGTCCCACGTTCTCTACCTTGCCCTTAGTATCCCCTTACTCAAAAGTTATTCCTTGAGTATTGGTGTTGCGGTGGTGAAACAATAATAAGGTGGTGATTAGGACGGGGTAGATGAGGTAAAGATAATATTTTATTTGGTTTTATCAAAAAATAGTTGTAACTTCGCATCCCAAAAGGAAATTATAAATAAATATATTATGACACAGAATTTCAGAACTGGCAGTGACCTCTTAGGAGAAAAACAGGTTCCTGCAGATGCATTGTTCGATGTACAAACTATGAGATGCCTTGAAAACTTCAACATTAGTCATTTTCACCTTAACGAATACCCTAATTATCTCAAAGGATTGGCGCTCACTAAAATGGGGGCAGCTGAAGCTAATCACGAACTGGGATTGCTCACAGATGCTGTATATAATGGTATTATGGGAGCGTGTAAAGAGATTTTGGAGGGTAAGCATGCGGAGGCATTCCCTATAGATATGATTCAAGGCGGTGCTGGAACAAGTACCAACATGAATGCTAACGAAGTAATTGCTAATCGTGCATTGCAGTTGATGGGATATGAATTAGGAGACTTCCAGCATTGTTGGCCAAATGATGACGTAAACTGTTCACAAAGCACAAATGACGCTTATCCTTGTGCTGCACACTTGGGTTTGTATTTCACACACTTACAACTTGTGGAACACCTCAAGAACCTCATACAAAGTCTTCGCAAGAAGAGTGACGAGTTCAAAAACATACTGAAGATGGGGCGCACGCAATTGGAAGACGCCGTACCAATGACTCTCGGACAGACATTTGGTGGATTTGCATCTATACTGGAAGATGAGATTGCTAACCTCAACTATGCTGCTGAAGACATGCTCACTATAAATATGGGTGCAACGGCTGTTGGTACAGGTATTTGTTCTGAACCAGGTTATGCTGAGAAGTGCGTGGAAGCTCTGAAAAAATTCACTGGATGGAACATACAATTAGCAAAAGACCTCGTAGGTGCAACAAGTGACACATCATGCCTCGTCGGTTATTCCGGAGCCATGAAACGACTCGCAGTGAAAGCATCCAAGATAAGCAATGACCTACGTCTGTTAGCTTCTGGTCCACGCTGTGGATTGTTTGAAATTAACCTACCAGAAAAACAACCAGGTTCAAGCATAATGCCAGGTAAAGTCAATCCTGTCATCCCTGAAGTGATGACACAAATTTGCTATAAGGTAATGGGTAATGACGTGTGTGTCACCATGAGCGGTGAGGCTGCGCAAATGGAACTCAATGCAATGGAACCTGTAATGATACAGTGTTGCTTCGAGAGCGCAGAACTACTTATGAATGGATTTGATACACTGAGAGTAAACTGTATTGACGGTATCACTGCAAATGAAGAACGCTGTCGTCAGTATATACAAGGCTCTATAGGTATCGTGACTGCACTCAACCCAATAATCGGATATAAACACTCAACAAAAATAGCTAAGAAGGCAAAAGAAACAGGACGTGGCGTGTATGACCTCGTACTGGAAGAAGGCATACTCAGCAAGGAAGAACTTGACACCATACTTGCTCCAGAAAACATGATTCGCCCTGTGAAACTAAATATCAAACCAAGAAAATAATGAGTCTTCAATGTGGAATAGTGGGGTTGCCTAACGTGGGTAAGTCCACTTTGTTTAATTGTCTGTCAAACGCTAAAGCACAGTCTGCAAACTTCCCATTTTGCACCATAGAACCTAACGTGGGGATGATTACAGTGCCCGATGAACGACTGACACGTCTTGCAGAGATAGTCCACCCGGGACGTATCGTTCCTGCTACAGTGGAAATCGTTGATATAGCAGGACTGGTGAAAGGAGCGAGCAAGGGTGAAGGACTCGGGAATAAGTTTCTTGGTAACATAAGAGAAACAGATGCCATCATACACGTATTGAGATGCTTTGACGATGATAACGTTGTACATGTGGACGGAAGTGTTGACCCCGTACGCGACAAGGAGATTATCGACATAGAACTGCAACTCAAAGACTTAGAGACCATTGAACAACGTATTCTCAAAGTAAAAAAAATAGCAGAAATCGGTGCCAATAAAGATGCAAAAATGGAATACGGAGTACTTTGTCGCATCAAGGAAGCACTGGAACAAGGCAAATCAGCACGCTCAGTAGAATTCGACTCAAAGGACGAGCAGGTTTACGCAAAAAGCCTGTTCCTGCTCACCACCAAGCCCGTGCTGTATGTGTGTAACGTTGATGAATCATCGGCAAAAGAAGGTAATGACTATTCGCGACAAATTGAGAAATTAGCAAAAGAAGAAGGAGCAGAAGTGCTCGTCATCGCAGGCAAGACAGAAGAAGACATTGCTGAATTAGATAACTATGAAGACAAACAACTCTTCCTCGAAGAAATGGGACTGAAGGAAAGTGGTGTAAATCGTCTCATACAGAAAGCTTTTGCCCTACTTAACCTGGAAACATTCATCACAGCAGGAGAGATGGAAGTCAAAGCATGGACTTATCGTCGTGGATGGAAAGCACCTCAATGTGCAGGAGTCATACATTCCGATTTTGAAAAAGGATTTATCCGTGCAGAAGTCATCAAATATGATGATTATATACAATATGGTAGCGAGGCTGCAGTTAGGGATGCCGGTAAACTTGGGATAGAAGGAAAAGACTACGTAGTACAAGACGGCGACATAATGCATTTCAGATTTAATGTGTAACGTACTTTTTATAGACTGGCAACCTACACTGGAGGCTTTTCATATTGGTGGATTCGGTGTGAGATGGTACTCATTACTATGGTGTGTCGGTTTGTTAGCCGCATATTTCATCGTACAAAACCTCTACAAAAAACAAAATATATCTGTAGAGAAATTCGACCCTCTCTTCATGTATTGTTTCGTTGGAGTACTGGTCGGCGCACGACTTGGGCATTGTCTTTTTTACGAACCCAATTATTTCCTAACAAGCGCCAAAGGATTCATAGAAATGTTTCTTCCCATTAAATTTGCTTACAACGGATGGGACTGGACGTTTACAGGATATACCGGATTGGCAAGTCACGGAGGCACCATTGGACTCTTCCTTGCTATACTACTTTATGCCAAGAAGAATGACATCAAACTCATGACAGTGTTGGACAATATAGCCATTGCAACACCAATTGTAGCAGCATGCATTAGATTGGGAAACTTGATGAATTCAGAAATCATTGGTACACCTACTACCTTACCATGGGGGTTTATTTTTCATACACGTGATGCTCTTGTAGATGGACAACTCGCACCCCGGCACCCAGCTCAACTCTACGAAGCACTCTGGTATCTACTCGTATTTCTTATTATTTACAAGGTAGCCCATACCAAGCATGATTCAACCAACATAAAATCGCACACCAACATCGGTTCAGGTTTTTATTTTGGTTTCGTACTAACCAGTATCTTCCTCTTCCGCTTCTTCATTGAATTTCTTAAGACCGAACAAGTGGATTTTGAGAAAAATATGATATTAGACATGGGACAACTTCTCAGCATCCCATTCATAATTATTGGTCTATTTTTTATAATTAGGAAGCCACACAATAAATGAAAACTATACGTTGAGAATAGAATAATTAACAAAAAAAACACTTCATAACGAAGTGTTTTTTCTTGTGGTACCTCCAGGATTCGAACCGGGGACACACGGATTTTCAGTCCGATGCTCTACCTACTGAGCTAAGGCACCAACAGTTTGAAAGTGCAATAAGAAAAACGCATTTTTTTGAATTGCGACTGCAAAGTTACGAATAAGCGAGCACAAAAACAAATAAAAAACGAAAAAAATTTTGTTTTTCATGTTTTTTTAGTTGGATTTGTTGAGCGAGAGTAACTTGCGCGTAGTAAAACGAAGTGAAAGTTACGGAAAAATTTGAAAACAACCATTTTTTTTATTAAATTTGCACACATTTTTAAGAAAAAATGGTTATGTCAAGATATTTATTAGCACTTATATTTTGTGTATTAGGCAGTTGCACTGCAAATGCACAATTTTTTGATTTTGACTTTTTCAGTCCATTCTCTACACAAAGAAAGCAACAAGAACCTTTGACATTACCAGAATATCGTGGCGGTAGCAAAAAGCTGAATGAATACATTGAAAAGCATTATAAGAACCCAACCACACGAGTATATAAATCTGGCACTATAATAGTGAGTTGTGTACTCAACGAAAAAGGTAAAGTGATAGAAACGCACATAGCAAAATCGTTCAACAAGGCATATGATGAAGAAGCCATAAGAGTGGCTAAAAAACTAAAATTCACCCCAGCAAAAAGAGGCAAGAAAAAGATAAAAGGACAAACCGATATAGTGTTTCCTATACGAAATGGACGATTGTCATATTCCACTCTTAATGTGATTGAAATTTAAAATTATTTATTATAATGGCATATTTATTTACGTCAGAATCTGTAAGCGAAGGACATCCAGACAAAGTGGCAGACCAAATATCTGATGCTCTGCTGGATAATCTCTTAGCTTATGATCCAGACTCAAAAGTAGCAATAGAGACTTTAGTAACCACAGGACTTGTGGTAGTATCGGGAGAGGTCAAGTCAAAAGCTTATGCAGACATACAAAAGATAACTCGAGATACAATAAAACATATTGGTTATACAAAATCTGAATATCAATTTGACGCAGAGAGTTGTGGAGTCTTATCTTCCATACATGAGCAAAGCGTGGATATCAATCGTGGTGTAGATAAAAACGAAGATAAGAAATCGCAAGGAGCTGGTGACCAAGGTATGATGTTTGGTTATGCCACTAATGAAACGGAGGATTATATACCTCTCTCGCTATTTCTATCTCATCGCATCTTAAAGACACTGGCAGATATACGACGTGAAGGACGCGTCATGACATATCTTCGTCCTGACTCTAAATCGCAAGTAACCATCAAATATAATGATGAGGGACGAGCAGAGAAAATAGACACTATCGTGATCAGCACACAACATGATGAGTTTATACATCCTGGTTCAAGTAAGACACAACAACAAGCTGACACAGAAATGCTGGCAACTATAAAGGATGATGTAATAAAAATATTGATTCCTCGAGTGATAGCTGAACTGCACGACGTAGGCATACGACGTTTGTTCAACGCTGACATTAAATTCCATGTTAATCCTACCGGTAAATTTGTTATTGGTGGACCTCATGGCGATACAGGACTCACGGGACGTAAAATAATAGTTGACACATATGGTGGACGAGCTAGTCATGGTGGCGGAGCTTTCTCTGGGAAAGACCCAAGTAAGGTAGATAGAAGCGCTTGTTATGCTGCTCGACACATAGCAAAAAACATGGTTGCTGCTGGAATAGCTGATGAAATGCTTATTCAGATTAGTTATGCTATTGGCATAGCTCAACCAGTTAGCATTTATGTAAATACCTACAACACCTCACACGTGAATATGAGCGATAACGAAATCGCTAATATTATACCAAGCATATTTGATCTTACTCCTTATGGTATTGAAGAACGTTTGAAACTACGTAATCCTATTTATTTCGAAACAGCAGCATACGG
>R20__coassemble_223_pt1 | contig 44822 bp, 31 predicted proteins | sample R20__metabat2_high_PE_015 | metagenome-assembled genome bin R20 | reverse complement strand
AGCAATCCCCACACCTTGACCACATCCTCGTTATCCTCGTTCTTTTTGATGTCTATATTGATTTTAGCCATACCAGCCACACCTCCTACTGTACTGATAGCATCATAATAATAATCGCTTTCAGCCACGTTCTTTGCAGAATGAACCGGTGTATATTCGCCAGAGAACACACGTCTGTCATACATCACTGCGGGGTTATATGAATCGTCTTCTCCGAACAAATAAAGTAGTTCTCTGTCTACTCCTGATGTGAATTTATCCTCCACAAATCCCGAGTGATGAGCCACGTAAGCAATTTGATTACCTTCCTCTTTCCACTTATCCATTGCCTCCTCTAAGAAGTAAAACATAAATGGACAGTTTTGACAGCGTTGTGATGTGAACTCCTCAATTAGGGGCACACGGTCAAATGAGTCATCCGTCACAAGCATATCCTTATGAAATACGTACGAGTGTTTGGCAGGTATTTCGTTTATCTTTCTTACTGATAAAGTATAATCTACGTTTGTACCGGTTTTATGTCCAGTCTTGAAGCTATACTGCATTGTAGTGGCTCTGCCAGCAGGGAGAGGAGTCGTGAAGTTGATTGTGTAATCAGTACTTATGTCCCCATCGCTCAGTGTCAGTACCACACTCTCTATGTTTGTGTTTCCTGTGTTGCACACGTATAGAGTTGCCTCAAACTGACTATCAGGATTCACCACCATAGGTGTCTCAGTGAAAGTTACGACTGCGGAGTTATCCATGATTGTGCTATCTGCTTCCACTATTGCCTGAATGAGCAAGGCACCATGTTCATTGGCCTTAGTCCAGTCTTCTTCAGCTGCCTTCGCATAGAACGCTTGTTCGGCGCCTGCGATAGTACAAAATGGATAGGATGATTCACCAAACACTTCAAAGACGTTGGCTGTGAGAAACAAGTCGTTATCACTGATAACTATTGGTTCATCGAATAGCACTTCGTTCCATCCCTCTACGAAGTTCACATATTTCTGTTGAGAGTAATCGTTTGTAAGACTTCCTTCATACGCTTCTACACAACTCCATTTCTTTGTCTTCTGTTTGTATTCTGCTCGCAGATAAATCCTCACTCCCAGTACATTCTGTCCTTTTAATGATGACCAGATGGAGTCCTCTTGTGTTGAGAATCTCATGCCGACAGAGAGGAAATTGTTTTTCCCCGAACCATAACCACTCACATCTTCCGTTTCAACCACGCGTGGTGAGTACCCGTAATATATATGATTGTCTGCATTGACAGAAGTATGCCCTAAGTACAAGAGTGCTACGACAAGCGCGATAAAGACTTTTTCCCTCATTATTATTTTTCTATTACATTCAACACATAATCATTACGAGTGATGAATGCCACTACATGTAGATGTTCTTGCTTCCATTCATTTTTTATGGCACACCGATATGTAGGCGACATAGTAGAGATTGCATCTCCTGAGAAGTCAGTCATTGATGCACGATACACATGCCTGTGTATATACTCACTGTTCACCTTTCCGTCAGGCATCGTCTGTAGCCCCCTCACACTGTCTTCTGTAATCCATACGGTGAGGCGTTCACTTCCGTTCATATCATTTGCGAGTCCAGTGATAGAGAGGTTCACGAGTAACGAATCGTTTGTAATAGTTTTCGTTGCATAGATGCTCACAGATGAATATTTTTCCACCTCTTCAATCAATTTGTTAGCCCAGTCTTTTGTTGCTAACACTTCACTTCTATTTATTCTGCCACATGGCCACGAACTAATTTTAAGGTCTTTATTGTATTGATTACCCTCATTGGTTGATAGGCTGTTTGCTGCACCTGGTTTCAATGCCATACTGCCACCATGTATAGATACGGCAACAAGATGATTTTCTAAAAATTCTGCGTAATTCACAATCTCCGCCGTGGCATTAGGACAATTAATACATTTCTGTCCTGTGAAGTCTTCTATTAAGACATTACGCTGTGGGTTGACAGGTGTCTTGACAAATCTGTGCTCTTCACCTATATTCTCGCATGATAGGAGTAATGACAGGTTCAGTACGGATATGATTGAATATAATGATTTTTTACACATCTATTTCAAAAGTTATAGTTGTAATTAAGTGTGAACCCTTTATTTGCGGGAACGAATCTGCAAACGCCACCAGTACAATTAAATCCAGCACGTGTCCTACCATAAGACAGCATTATGCGATGATTTTTTATGTTATATGTCACAGCACCCTTATAGAAATGCTCACGTTCTCCGTATTCGCCTCCGTTATTTTCCACTTTGCCATACATATCGCTCAGACTGACCATGAGATGTGGCACCAACGACCACTCAGCCAGTCCGTACCACCAGTTACCACTCTCGTGTTGTGTCAGTAAGGATTGTAACTCGAAACGCAGAGTATTCTTTTTGTTCAGTTTGACTTTTCCCTCATAGACGAAAATGTTGCTATATATATTTTCGTTTCCACTACCTTCCTGTATCACACCGCGGTTATATTGCTGATACATGTACATGACGTGGTGTTCATATCTCTTGCTCAACTTTTGTTCGTACATCAAGTTCAGATCCTGATAATACACATCTCCCATTTTGAAGAAGCTGTTTTTTATGCCATCAGTCCCCATTACCTCTTCACCCAGCTGTTGGTTTTCCTGATTGTGTTCCAATCCTCTCACGAGAGAATAGTTCAGTTTGAATTTAGGAGCCATCCTTCCCTTTAGTTTATATCCAACACCATATTGGAAAGCCCATTCGCCGTCTGTCTGTGTTGCGTAAGGATAGAGGGCGGGTAGGGCATAGGTTTGGTCCACGGTGAAGGCAGGTAAGTGGTTTACGTAACAAGATTTGCACAACTTACTCAATGTACGTTGTGTTCTGAATCCCATATTTTCCGAACGTTTTGCTTGTGCCAACAACGAGAGCCCGCTTTTTACATACGATGCAGATATCATTGCAGCCGTTCCCTTCCCATAGATATAATTATTCAGTTCGTCAGGGTTTTGACTTTTCTGCGCATACTCACCGAGTAAAGACAACCCACCTTTCTGCAATCTCATTCTCACGTCAAACGCATTCACAAACTCCGGCATATTCAGCGCCAGCATAGGAGTGTCTTTCTTTCTCACCACTTCATTATCCAGTCGCACATTGGTCCATGAACCACCGACCGTGAAGTTATAACCATGTTCTCTCAGTGGCTTCACATACTCATCCAAAGAAATCTCTGCGTCAGCACCACTCACCAGGTTATTATCCCAATCCCAGTAATTACGTTGTATTCCCGAGAGAGCTGTCAGACTCACACCTTTGAATGGACGAGCCTTCACCCTCACGCCGAGCAGTGAGTTATCGATACCAAGTGAACGCTCTTCGTATAGTCTAAGAATAAAGCCCGATCCGAACTGTTCATAGAACGTACCTGCAGTGATGTCCACATTCTTAAACTTCAGCTTGGCCCATGCATGTGGTACGCCATAACCTCTGAAGTTATTATCATTCTGAGCATCTTGAAATCCAGGCATAGGCCATTGCATAAACTCAACCCTTGCGCCAGCATCTACATATTTGCTCTGTAACATAAGGTCCACATACGTATTCATCAAGAAAGCATCGTTGTCGTATCCATCCTTCGTTGCACCTATCTTATCGTCAGTCTCAGGTGCAATCATCATGTCACTCTGTACGCTTCCTGTGATTTGTATTGGTTTATCTTGTGCAAGTGCCACATTATGTCTCGCTGTTGTCAAGCAAGCGAGTGAGAAGAACATTGCCAATTTTGTGTAATTGAGCACCTTTTTCATTTTTTCAGTTCACGAATTACCTTAATCAACTCCTCCTCTGCACCGTCGGTGTATCCGTTATGCTTATAAACTACTTTGCCGTTACCATCCAGGATCACCACAAACGGAATCATCTGAATGCCCAAGGCACGTTTTAGGTCAGAGTTAGGGTCTAACAACACCGTCTCGTAAGGCCAGTCGTTCTCACTTACCAATGGCGCCACTTTATGAATGTTTTGTGCTTGGTCTATTGATACAGCAATGAGTTTTACCCCCGTTTCCTCCTGCCATTCTTCATACACCTCTGCTATTGCAGACAATTCACGATTACAAGGTTTGCACCATGTAGCGAAGAAACTAACGATGACAGGGGTACCATGCGTACCGATTGTGTCTGTCTCCACTTTATTGCCCTGTGTGTCATTTAGAATCATCTTAGGCAGTTGGCAGAATGCTGTTTCTGTCAGTGCAATGGCCAGTGCCAATAAAATTATTTTTTTCATATTTTAAAATATTTTATATTTTACCCATAAATTCATACAAAAATACAAAAAAATAAATGATGAACCAAATATTTTTAAATAATAATTATTTTTACAATTATTTCTACTGCCACATTTTGAGTACTGACTATATACAACAATCAATAATAGAGTCTCCCTGTTCGAGGGAGACTCTATGTTTATTGCTCTTTGAAAAGAGAAATCGCGTCTATTGTCTGATTAACAAAGTTTGCGAGAGCCATCACCAATGACTACATCGATGATCTTACATTCTCTGTCAAACTTTTCCACATAGCGTTTCTGTACTTCTGTAACGAAGGTGCTGTATAACTCATCACGAACGAGGTTGATGGTGCAACCGCCAAATCCACCGCCCATAATGCGTGAGCCTGATACGCCACAATCACTTGCTACTTCAACGAGGAAGTCAAGTTCTTCGCAACTTACTTCGTAGTCTTTGCTCAATCCGTAGTGTGTCTCATACATTTTCTCTCCAACAGTTTCGTAGTCATCTGCTTCGAGAGCTTCACACACTGCCAATACGCGATCCACTTCGCCCAGTACGTACTTAGCACGACGGTAGTTAACTTCACCTACGATGTCCTTCACCTTTTCGAGGTCGTCCCATGTGCAGTCGCGCAGTGTCTCTACGCCTGGTTTGAACTTACTGATTTCTGCAACTACGTCTTCGCAACTCTTACGACGGTCGTTGTAAGGACTACCAACGAGTTCGTGTTTCACGCATGAGTTCACGAGCAGGAGTCTGTAGCCTTTTGGACGCCAAGGGAAGTAAGCAAATTCGCCACTGCGGCAGTCGAGACGTACGAGGTTGCCTTTCTTTCCGTGTACAGAGATGAACTGGTCCATGATACCACAGTTCACACCGATATATTTGTGTTCTGTTGCTTGACCCACCTTTGCGAGTGTCATCTTGTCTATTTGGTTTCCCCCGAAGAGGTCGTTGATAGCATAAGCAAAGGTACTCTCCAATGCTGCAGATGATGACATACCACTACCGAGCGGTACATCGCCAGCGAATGCAGTGTCAAATCCTTCTACCGGCACGCCCAATGCCATCATCTCACGTGCCACTCCATAGAGGAAACGGAAGTGTGTAGCACTTGGTCCTTTCTCGTCGTCGAGGTCAAATTCTGCATAGTCTTTGAGGTCAATAGCATAAGCACGAATGGTACGTGTACCGTTGGGTCGTACTTCTGCGATCATACCTTGTTCTACGGCACCTGGGAACACAAATCCACCATTGTAGTCGGTGTGCTCACCAATGAGGTTGATTCGACCTGGAGATGCATATACGCTGCCTGGTGTGTCACCACCGAGGTGTTTTACGAAGCGACTTCTTACGTCGTCAATAGTTAATTTCATACTTTATTGGTTATTAATTCTTAATTATGTTAAACTGGAATATCTGTGTTCACGTTCTTGCTACCGATGAGTGTGTAGTAAAGGATATAAACTGCACAAACAAGTGGAACGGAGAAGCTGATGAGGTAGCTGCCACTGATGTCAGCAACCCAACCTTGGATAGCAACTGTGATGGCGAAGCCACAAACCATAGTCATGAAGATACCTGAAGCCATTGCTGTGTATTTACCAAGTCCTTCTGTTGCGAGGTTGAAGATACCTCCCCACATCACTGATGCACAAATACCGACGAGTAGGAAGCAGAAGATGCTTACTGGCACGTTACCCCAGATGAGGCTCATTGTCACGTAGTCAACACCAGGTATAGCTACTGTAATCGTTTGTGGAAGTATGATTCCTACGCCAATCAAGACAATGGCGAGAGCGCTGACAGCGGTTAACATCGCCTTTGTTGAAACCTTTGAACCGATAGATGCTCCTACGAATCGTCCGATAAGCATGAGCAGGAAGAAGACAGCACCGAGTGTGCCGGCATAACCTGCGTCCATGCCGAGTCCTGGTGTTGCTGCATCTGGTTGTGCAGTGAGGTATTGTAGAATGAATCCTGGAGGGCCCATCTCGAGACTACCATAGAGACCGATAGCGAGCACACCGAGTACGAAGTGACGGAACGACATTGCGCTGTATCTGTCCTTCTCAGCCTTTACTTCTACAGGTTCTTGCTGTGGTTCATCAATGCGAGTGAAGAGGATTACTATGAATCCGATGACGAAGATTGCGAGTGCAATCAAGAGTGCTGGAGTTGCGTCAGCTATGTGGGCTTTTGCTGCATCACCGATGAGAGCACCCATGATGATATACACTGCTACTGCAGCAGCTGAGTTGAACACACCACCTGTTTGGATGAGTTGGTTACCTGTGTTGCCACCACCACCGAGGATGTTGAGCATAGGATTAACTACAGTGTTAAGCATACACATACATCCACCAGAGATGAGTGCACCTACGAGGTATGTGCCGAATCCACCGAATGTCTCAGAACCACTGAGCCACTGTACTAAGATGCCGACGATACCCATTGCGAGTGCGATGAGTGCGGTCTTCTTGTAACCGTATTTCTTGATGCACATGCCTGAAGGGATACCTAATACGAGGTAAGCCATGAAGTTTCCATAATTACCAATCATTGCCATGAAGTTGGAGCAACCGAATTGGTTTTTCACAATTACGCCCATTGGCGAGCAAAGATTGGTTACGAACGCAATCATTGCAAAGAGTGCAATCATTACGAGGATTGCGCCCCATTGTTTTTGTTTGTTACTCATATATTAAATAATTAAAAGTTAAATATCTGTGTTCTTGTGATTATTCCACACCAAACTTATATACAGTCTTTTGTGTGTATTCCTGTCCAGGGCAGAGCAGTGTGGAAGGGAAGTGTGGTTGGTTTGGTGAGTCAGGGAAGTGTTGTGCCTCGAAGCAGATGGCTGAACGACGTGGGAAGGTAGCACCAAATTGTCCTGCATAGCCGTCAGCCCAGTTGTCTGTATAGACCTGCACTCCTGGTTCGGTGGTCCATACCTCCATGCTGCGTCCACTGTGTGGTTCTACAATCTTTGCAGCGAAAGCGAGTTCGCCGACTTCCTTCTTCTTCACTACGAAGCAGTGGTCGTACCCAGCACCATTCTTCACTTGCTCGTCGCCATGTTGGTCAATGTCTCTGCCAACGGGTTTCATTACACGGAAGTCAAATGGTGTACCTTCTACTGATGCCACCACACCTGTAGGGATGCTGGTGTCGTCAATTGGTATGTAGTAGTCTGCATTGATTTGGCAATTCAAGTCCATGATGGATGGGGTAGGGTTAGCGATGCCTGCCAATGAGAAGAACCCATGACTGGTGAGGTTGACTACGGTCTTCTTGTCTGTTGTAGCCTTGTAGTCGATGACGAGTTCGTCGTCGTCAGTGAACGTGTAAACGACGGTCACGTCCAAACGTCCTGGATATCCCTCTTCCATATCGTCAGAAATGTATCTCAGTTTGAGTGTCTGTGCATTCAGTTGTTCTGCGTCCCACACCTTAGCGTTGAAGCCTTGCTTACCGCCGTGGAGAGAGTTTGGACCATTGTTGATAGCCAGTTCATAGTCTTTGCCATCGATGCTGAAATGACCTTTACAGATACGGTTGCCATAGCGTCCAACGAGTGTGCTGAGGTATGGTTCAGGACTGTTGATGACGTCGTTGATATTGTCGTGTCCCTGAATTACATTGGCAATGTTACCATCGCGGTCAGGTACCATGATTGATACGAGTGCACCACCATAGTTAGTGATAGCCACCTCGTGACCTTTGTTGTTCAATAAGAAAAAGAGGTTTACTTTTTTTCCGTTAATTTCTTTTTGAAAGTCTTCAGCCTTGAGTCCGCTAAGACTATTTTTCAAACTTTCGCTCATAATACTTATTAAGTTACATAATTAGGTTTTACGTCACAAAATTATAAAAATAATCTTTAAATTCCAAATTATTTATATTTTTTTTGTATCTTTGCGATAATTTTAAAATGTGGGTGCGATGTCGATTCCAGAAAGTGCATTGTGCCAGTGTTTTTGTATATAGATGACAGAAGAGAAAATACTACAAGGGTTTAATGATGCGCAGCGAGAGGCTGTGTTATATGTTGATGGTCCGCAGTTGATTGTTGCAGGTGCTGGCTCAGGTAAGACGCGTGTGCTTACACATAAGATTGCGTATTTGTTGTCTCAAGGTTATAAACCATGGACAATACTTGCTCTCACTTTCACTAATAAGGCTGCGAATGAGATGAAGGACCGTATTGCTAACCTCGTCGGTACCAGCGATGCTCGGTCCTTATGGATGGGCACCTTTCATAGTGTCTTTTTAAGAATCTTACAGACTGAGCATGAGGCAATTGGTTTTGATGCCAACTTCACCATTTACGATGCGAATGACAGCAAGAGTCTGATAAAGAGCATCATCAAAGAGATGGACTTAGACGACAAACGCTACAAACCATCGTCGGTAGCCGCCATCATCAGTAATGCTAAGAACGAACTCATCGATGCAGAGGAGTACTACGACGACCATGTGGAGTATCGTAGAGAGTCCGACGCTGGGCGTCCACGCCTGCGCGACATCTACCGCATCTATGCACAACGGTGTCGTGGTGCGAACGCAATGGATTTCGATGACATATTGCTTTTCACCTACAGACTATTCAAAAACCATCCAGATATCTTGCAGAAGTATCAACAACGTTTCCAATATGTGTTGGTAGATGAGTACCAAGACACCAATTACGTACAGCACATGATAGTTGGTCAGCTGACCGAACTGAATCAGAAGATATGTGTCGTGGGCGATGATGCGCAGAGCATCTATTCATTTCGCGGTGCACGCATTGACAATATATTGAAGTTCTCACAGATGTTCCGCCAGGCACGTGTATTTCGTCTGGAACAGAATTACCGTTCCACTCAGATGATTGTGAATGCAGCAAACAGTTTGATTAAGAAGAATGCGAGACAGATAGACAAGACGGTGTTCTCATTAGGTGACGTAGGTGATGCCTTATCGATTGAGGAGGTGACGTCCGACGTGGTGGAAGGTGAGATGGTGCTTAGACAGATAAGCAAGTTACGTCGTCAAGATGGTTTGAAGTATTCGGACTTCGCAGTGCTTTATCGCACGAACGCACAGAGTCGCATCTTTGAAGAAGCCTTTCGTAAGTCCGGCGTGCCTTATAGGGTGTATGGTGGTATGTCGTTCTATCAACGAAAAGAGATAAAAGACCTGATAGCCTATTTCCGAATGGCTGTCAATCCGAAAGACGAAGAAGCACTACGACGAATCATCAATTACCCCGCACGCGGGATTGGTGCAACCACGTGGTTGCGTATTGCTGATGCTGCCACACGCTGTAACGTCAGTCTATGGGAGGTGATATGTGAACCAATGAAGTATCAGCTACAGGTTGGTGATGCCATGCTGATGCGTCTGAGTCAGTTCTCTAGTCTGATTTCTTCATTTGTTGATTACGCAGCGAACGAGACTGCCGATGAAGCAGGAGTGAAGATCATTCAACAGTGTGGCATCCTTGAAGAGATAGGTAATGACTCCTCTCCCGAGGTAGCATCGCGACGAGAGAATGTAGCAGAGATGCGTAATGGTTTGGCAGAGTTTTGCCAACGTCGGTTGGAAGAAGGCAACCAAAACGTGAGACTCATCGACTTCCTCTCGGAGGTGTCGCTTGTCAGCGACCTGGAAGAGGATGCTGATGCATCAGAGATGGAGGGGACGGTGTCCATCATGACTGTTCATGCAGCAAAGGGACTGGAGTTTGATACTGTGTTTGTGGTTGGACTGGAGGAGAATCTCTTTCCGAACGAGATGGCGTCATATTCTGCGAGTGAGATGGAAGAGGAACGGCGGTTGTGTTATGTAGCCATTACGAGGGCGAAGAATCATTGTTTCCTCTCTTATGCTAAACGACGCTACCACTTTGGTCAGTTGGTCTATTTGAAACCAAGTCGTTTCCTTAAAGAGATTGATTCAGATTGTGTCAAGAAGCACATGCCTAAGTCACAGATAATTCCACCATGGACGAGGATGGCGAAGATGACAGCCGTATCACACACGACAGTCGCCGTACCGCACACAACAACAACACCACGCACGACAACGGTCACTTCATCTACATTTGCTGATGGAGATCGTGTGGAGCACGTACGTTTCGGACTAGGCACAGTCCTCTGTTCCGAAGGTGAAGGAGCCGGAGAGAAAGCAATTATCGATTTCGATGAGGTCGGAAAGAAACAACTGCTTCTTAAATATGCAAAACTAAAAAAAGTGTGATATAAATTAAAAAACATATAAATATGAAGAAATCGTTACTTCTGATTGTATTGACACAGGTGTTATGTGGACTCATCATGACCACCTCCACACTCCTGGCACAGACAGAGATTTATCGTCAGGCATTCTCTGCCTCGACCGACTTCGACACTATGACGGTGTTGGACGTCAACGAGGATGGCATCACTTGGGCTTACGACACGAACAGTCGTTGTGCGAAGATTTCATTCAATAACGACTCCGAGCAGAACGACTGGCTCATCACTCCAGCCCTCTCCATGAAGGAGAAGTGCTTGTACGAGATTTCGTTTGCAGTCACTGGTGGCGGTGCGTGGGCACACGACAGTTACAGCGCCAGCATTGGCAGCACCCCTACAGCAGAAGGTTTGACGACAGAACTATGGCCTCGTACCACGTTGCAGGACTCAGAAAATAAGGCTGTGAAGAAGATGAAGTTCTATGCAGAACAAGCGGGCGATTATTACTTCGGCATTCATTGCTCGAGTGATATCGGTCAGAGCACACTTCGAATGGATGATATAGTTGTGACAGAGGTGTCGGGCAGTACTCCTGCTGCACCACAGCTCTCTATACAGGTACAAAGCAAAGGTGGTCTCTCTGCCAAACTGACAGCGGTAGCACCTACGAAGAACGTGGATGGCAGTGATGTAGAATCACTCACAAAACTCTCGTTCTATCGTGATAACGTACTGCTGAAGAGCGTTGACAACCCCGTTCCAGGGGAGTCCTACTCTGCACCCGACGCTTTACCTTATGCACGAATGAATGAATATAAATGTGTGGCAACAAACGAGATAGGTGATGGTGAACCAGCCATCGTCAATCAGTGGGTAGGACTGGATACACCTGCTGCGGTAGGTAATCTTCGTTACACGGAAGACCCCACGACGCCAGGTGTGCTGATACTCTCTTGGGATGCACCTACGACGGGTGAACACGGTGGTTATTTCGATGATGGGACAGTGCAGTACTACATCAGTGCAGGTAGTGAAGCAGACTCTTGTGTCGGTGGACAGCCAACATGCACCTACGACCTGAAGACCTATTCACAACAGAAGTCGGTGACTATCGGTGTGTGGGCAAGTAACTCTGCAGGTGCCAACCGTTCCCTTTGGAAGCTCATCACCTGTGTCGCTGGACCAAGTGTAGTGGCACCACTCACAGAGAGTTTCAGTAAGGTCGTCGGGCCATGGACATCAGAAATAACAAGAGGCACATTAGGAGAAGTACATTGGTACAACCAGACAGAACCACTGTTTGGCGGTTCGCAAGACGGTGATGGCTATTGTGAAGTGCTCGGTTCAGACTTCGAAGACAGAGCATGTAGGTTGAAGAGTCCGAAGATAGATATCCGTGCTCTCACACAACCCAAACTGGCCTTCTTCACTTACCTCACAGGACGTGCTGACACACTTAAGATTCAGGTGAATCCTGAGTTTTCTGGGTGGCAGACACTCAAGACCATGACCATGGAAGGAGGGTCAGGCTGGACTCGTTATGAGATAGACCTCTCCGACTACTCAACCTATGAGTTCCTACAAGTAGGTTTTGAAGGTGTGGCACTTACCACAGGACGTTCTTGCATAGGCATTGACCAAGTCTCTCTGCGCAGCGACTTAGACTATGACATGGAGGCACTCAGCATCTCTGCGCCAGATAAGGTGGTGGTGGATGAGAAGACAGAATTCGTCATCACTGTACGAAACAACGGAAAACAGACAGTGAATAGGAAAGACTGTCAGTTGCTCCTCTTGAAAAACGGAAATACGGTAGATAGCACGTGGGACTTCAGCGTGTCACCAGGCACCATGCAGACGGTGACACTCACCGACACACCTACCTTCGCCGACGGACGTGCCGTGGTGTACCAGGCATTGATTTCTTACACAAAAGATGAATATACGGAGAACGATATGAGCGGACGCGTATCTGTTGCCGTCCAACAACCTCAGTATCCAGCACCAAACACACTCGTTGCAGACCAGTTGGAGAGTGGTAAGGTGGCATTGGTTTGGTCGTTTGACTCATCAGATGGTGTGTTTGCACCTGCTACGACAGACGGATTTGAAGACTACCAAGCATTCAGCATAAGCAACCTAGGCAACTGGGCACAGTATGACGGTGACGGACAGGCAACCATTAAGATGGCTATCGCCATAGGTGACCAAGTCTCTGTGTTGGACTACGAAAACGCAGGAGCTGCAATGGCGTTCCAGGTGATGAACCCAGAACAAGCAGGTATTCCTTACACCTCATGGGACAGTCACGGAGGAGACCAATATGTGGCAGCATTCCGTAACAGCACGAACACACAAGATCAAACCATCCATCAGAATGACGACTGGCTCATCTCACCACTCCTCTGTGCCAAGAAACAGACCATCTCGTTCTTCGCAAAGGCAACGATGAACACCAGCGTACCCGAGACGGTAGAGGTGTTGTGGAGCAATTCTGTTTATATACGTAGCGAAGAAGACCTGGAGTCGTTCGAGAAGATAGGAGAGTTTCAGATAAGCAACATAAGTGGTTGGAAAGAATACACCTTCGAGGTGCCAACCCTCTCCGCACACTTCGCACTGCGCTACCGTTCACAAGGCAAGTATGCCGTACTGATTGACGACGTCTCCTACGTGCCTTACGACGCAGAAGAACCTACAGTAGTATTTGAAGGATATAACATCTTCCGCAATGACGAACAGATAGGATTCACCAACCAACCACGATGGGTTGATGACGACGCTGTCAGCGGAGAGAGTTATAAGTACAACGTGACAGCCGTCTATTCTATTGACGATAAATACGCAGAGAGCACCTACTCAAACGACGCCTTCGTCGGTACAGATGCCGTTGATGCGCTCTCTCTACAGAAATCAATCATTGACACAGAGACATATAATGTTGCAGGTCAAAGAGTAAAGAGAGATTACAAAGGCTTGATTATTTCCAACGGACATAAATCATTTCTGAGATAAAACAAAAAGAAAAATACATATTATGAAAAAGATATTGTTTTTTGTTGCAGCACTGCTTCTTTCAGTTATCAATACTACTACACTCCATGCACAAGTATTGACAGAGAGTTTTGAGAGTTGGGACGGCACGTCATCGGGTTATCTGCCAAATGGCTGGACAGAGAAACACACTAACCAATCATGGCACGTGATTAACCCCAACAGCAGTACGACACTGCCAAATGCCTACGACGGACAGTACTACGTAGCAATCGGTTATGACAAAGAAAATAAAAGTCAGGACGAGTGGCTCTTCTCGCCCGTTTATGAGTTAGGATTCTTCGGCGCTATGGTGGAGTACCACCCAGCCTATTCGCCACTGTTTCTTTATAGGGTTGATGGTAATTACGTGAACTGGAATACTTATGAGTTTACTGACGGCGTGCGCGTCAACGCAGCAGACTTGCAGACGTGGGTGCGTACCATTGCCAACGACGGTACACCAGGCAAGTGGAAACGAGTGAGAGGACTCTGCGAACAATGGATGAAACAAGACCTCAGCACACTCTATAGTGATTTCTTCAGCACTACGTTCCATTCGGAATCACCCATCGACCTGACAGCCGAAGAGTATCAGGAAGCAAACATACAGATAGGATTCAGATATGTTGGCTCGCATGGAAATATCATTGGTATAGATAAGTTCTCCGTGAATGGTGCTACGTTGTCTGATGTAGTCCCCACTAACTACGACACCCCAACAGATGATGGTAATGACGACGGTGACGACGATGGTGACGACGACGATGATGATGACGACGACGACTCTACGTTCGTCTGCACAGAGAAGAGACTCACCTACCACACACCAGACGCACAGACTGGGCTGGCTGTCGATGCTGCCTACGGAATCATCGAAGCCAAATCACTCTACGACCACTCTGTCCTTGCTACTTACAAAGGAAATAGAATTACGAAGATGAACGGACGCATCGGACCAGAGTGTGACAGCGTGAAGGTGATGATTCGTCCAAGCCTCTATGGAGAACCACTGTGGGAGCGTGACATAACAGAACAATATAAAGAGAAATATAATAGCGGAGTGAGGTACGCCGACTTCACCGTCGATGTTGACAGCATCGAAATCACTGGCGACGCTGATGAAGAACTGTGGGTGTGCTATAAGATGTATTTCTCCGATAATTATGACGACCCCGATGATGCACCAGATATGTATTACATCACATCACCTACCTACATGCCTTTAGGATTGGTGGTAGAGTATGATGACAATCCAAGTGAACTATACGATTACAGCAGTGAAGGACCACTCTATTGCGTGATGGAGACAGAAGGAGAGGGTGGACTCATACCACGCGACCTCTCCGTCGACTATATGCGTTTCTGTCGTATGCCCGTTGATGAGCTGAAGAGTTTCAATATGGAAGTGACCAATCACGGATCGGATGAAATCAATACGGCTAAGTTCGCTTTCGAGGTAGGCAACGATACTTACGAAAGTAATATCACCATTCAACCTGCTCTCAAATACATGGAGACACGAGTGCTTGAAGGACTGCTCTCACTCACCAATGAAGGACGTCAAGACCTCACGATCAAGGTGAAGAACGTGAACGGGAAGACAGACCTCTATGCCGACAACAACGAATACAAAGGCGAAGTCCTCGGCCTCACAAATGCTTACCCACGACGACTGCTTGCCGAACTCTCCACAGGAGATTGGTGCGGATTCTGTCCAAGCGGTAAGATGGGACTGCAACTGCTACACCAGAATTTCCCTGACAACATCATCTCGACAGAGATACACACCAACGATGACTATGCAGACGAGTTCTTCTGGTTCATACCTATATATTACTCAAACACTTATCCTTCACTTGTCCTAAACCGTTTCGATGTGTTAGACCCACTCTATGGTACAGCCAGCTCTAACGACCCTGCTGCGTCTGTAGGACAAGTGATTGATGACGTTAAGTTCTTCGTTGACCATAAGAGTGAGGGACAGATTCATATCACTGCGTTGGAACTCACTGGTGATAAGCTGAAGGTGACGACAGAATCCACCTTCTCCCTCGACATAGATGATGCTCAATACGCACTTGGCTTCGTTCTCTGTGAAGACAGTGTCAAGGGCTTGCAGACCAATTATTACTCAAGCGAGAGTGGAGTCTATTCGAGTGCTGAAGATATGCCAGAAATTTTACGCCCTTATTGGGACAAACCAAAATATTATGACACCTATTTTGATGTAGCACGACTCTGTGTTGGTGGTTCAGGCATACAAGATGGTGAACTCCCACAGACCATAAAGAAAGACACCCCTTACACCTACACCTACGAGATTGATGTGCCCACAACCGTTGCAGACCGCAACCACCTCTCCGTCATAGCAGCGTTGTTTGACGTGAACGAGACTAACGAAGTGATCGACTGCGAACGCAAGAGCATAAACTCCGACACATCAGCAATCAACGACTTGCAACAAAACACACCATCATCACCGATGATTCAACGTTACAACATCTCTGGACAGAGGGTAGGAGACAGTTATAAAGGTGTTGTATTGAGCAAAGGCAAAAAAACTATACAACGATGAGACGAACACCACTTCTGGTTATTACCTTTTTACTTATGAGCCTGACAAAAGTGTTGATGGCTCAGTCAGACTCCATAGTCATTGACTACATGCTCTGCTTTGACAAGAAGGCGCAGAGTTGGGTGAGCAGTCATCGCACCTCTTTGGAAGATTACGCCGACGAGATAGTTAACTCCATCAATACCGTCTATAGCAATAGCAATGTAAAGGCACGGTTCAGAGTGGCAGATATCATTACGCTGGACAAATCATTCTCCGACCCCGTCTCTGCACTCAACAGTGTCATGATTGACTCCATGGTCTGTCGTAAGCGCTGGGAGTCTCATGCAGACCTCACGGTGGTGTTGGTGGAACCCGATAAGTCCGTCACCCTCGGTGGCACCGCACCGCAAGGATGCGATGCCTATTCCGCCTTCTCAGCCATCAGATGTAGTGAAGCAGCAACAGGCTATATTGCCTGTCATGAGTCCGGACATAACATAGGATGTCAGCACGGAAGACTACAAGACGACGCAGGTACACATGCTTATGCTGTAGGGTGCGAACGCACACCATATTACACTGTCATGGTGACAGGAGCTGCCACAGCCACTCAACTGGCACCAGTTTTCTCAGGACCTGAGACCCTGTGGAAAGGTGTCACTATGGGGAGTGAGACAGAAAACAACGTACGCATGTTGCGCGAACGTCTTCCCGTAGTAAGTCAATTCGGAGATCAGGTAGACTACGCCGTCGATTGGAATGAATGGAATGCAGGGTGTGAGTCGGCATCACGAAAGCTGAAAATCAAATCATCCGTAGCCTACGACATAAAGACAGGAGCAGAATGGGTGAAGACAGATACTGATGGTGGTTATGGTAACTCAACCATAACCGTGACACTCGATAAGAATACGACACTCTATCCTCGTACAGCCACAATCCTTATTTACGACTCATGGTATATGTACGCTCCGCAGACTGTCACCATCAGTCAGGATGGTCAACCCACCAATATCACAAACGAACAGGTGTTAAAATCAAAAAGCAAAGTCCCATATTATGTCACGCCAGATATATATATACTGAACGGGAAAAAGTATGAAAAATAAATACTTTCGAATTGCATTTTACTGAGTAAATCTGCGGTCGTTATGCAGATTTTTTTGTAATTTTGTACCCGAATTAAGCAATATATGCGCATAACTTTATTTCTGCCTATGTCTTTTCAAATAATGCTTGACTTGCTACGCGCAGCAGTACTTGGTACACAGCCAGATATTCCAAAGGATACCGACTGGGACGACGTCCTTCTTCTCTCTGCCTTACATGGAGTCAAGGCCGTCATCTACCCCGTGGTTGAAGCCCTGCCCAACGAACTGAAACCATCTCCCGACACCATGTATCTCTGGACACAGGCCACACAGATAGTCCGCAATGCATCTCGTCGTCGGCACGAGGCTTTGCTCAGATTCTATACCGATATCTGCCGACCTCTGGGCTGGGAGATCACCGTCCTCAAGGGCGAATCCCTCGCTGTCCACTATCCCGACCACCTCTCCCGCGAATGCGGCGACAACGACATCCTCACCTCTCCATGCACCTACGAGGAGTTCAAGACCGAACTCTCACGCCGTTCCTTTGCTTTGACAGACGGTGGCGACTTCCACGAATCGTTCACCTACGAGGGTGTGCCTTTCGAGGGACACAATCCCCTGCCGCAGCTCGGACTGCGCCAACGGCATGTGGTATTTTCTATGCGGACCATCTCATCGCATCCCGAGCGACGCATCCCTTCTGCCGAAGAAGGTATCTTCTATCCCGACCATATCGACGAAATAGTGTTCCAGCTCTCACACCTGGCACGTCATGTAAGGAACGATCAGAGTGGCATCTTCCGCGGACTTCTGGATCTCTATCTACTTTCGCGCCATACTGACCTGTCCGACGAGAGACTCTATCGCCAACTTGAGGAGGCCAATCTTCTGGAGTTTGCCTCACTCATCTATTCCGCAGTGACAGAGATACTCGCTCCGCTCCCAGGACTGAAACTGCAACTCGACGACAAAGCAGGCAGAGAATTCATAGAAAGGGCTATCATATCCTTTGGACAGAACTCTCACACATCCCTGAAACGATATGCCTACATTCCTATGACACGAAAGGAGAAGGTACACGCCATCTTGATGTCCGAGATACGCGAGCCGATAGCCAACGTAGTCAAGACACTTATCTTCTGGAACAAATGGCGCCATCTGGTAAAATGAACAATCTAAAAGCTGGTGAGTTTTTTTTGCTTGAAGAAAAATTATTTTTGAGTATATGAAAAAATATGCTCACACTGTCATTTGTTTTTCAAAATTTTTTTTGTACATTTGTGAGAGAATTTGTTTATAGAGTAAATAATCGGGGATATAGCTCCATAATAAAAATAAGAATAAAGGAAGGAAAGACTATGAAAAAGAAATTGACTTTAGCATTTGCTCTGACATTGGCAGTTGGACTGATGCTTTCGTGTTCCGACGATGACGGTCGAAGTGGTAACTACACTCCGCAGGAGGAGAGTGAGGACTCGTTGGAATTTGACATTTCCGACCTCTATGCACTGGACTATGATTCCCTGGCAGAGCATGGGATTTATCTGCCCTACACCTGCGACTCAGACTCGATGGCGGCCAGTGGTCGCGATGAGGACTGGCATCCGGAGATGCCACTCACTTCTTGGGAGGATATATGGCAGCGGCAGCAGGAATGGATCCGTCAGTATTACTACACGCGTGGTCAAAAGATTCATGGTGTGAAGAATAACTATGTCAAGTTCCGCTACAGCGAAGATGACTACCTCAAGTGGGGCAAGCTTAACGGTCGAAACTGGATGGAATATGTCGATGATGATCAGCGCATAGTCGACCTCTCCATCCCTGGTTCGCACGACAGCTACACATTCACTCTCGACGGTGGACTCTGGAACGAATGGGGGATGACCCAGGAGAAGAGTTTCTACTGGCAATTCAACTATGGGGTGCGCATGTTCGATGTTCGCGTGGATGCCGATGACGGTGAAATAATGCATGGCGCACTGAGTACAGGCATTTATTTAAATGAAGCTTTGGGTAACATGATATGCCAAGTTCACAACAATCCGTCCGAGGGAATCATCATGGTCATATCCAAGGAGAGTGGTAAAAAAGACCTTTACGGTGTCCAGCTCCTTGAACAGCTTACAAAGTGCAAACGCACTATCGCCGGTGGCCAAATGTTCATTGGCTCTATGACTCGCGAGGAAGTGGCAAACACCTTCGTGGCCTTCCACCCCGACCTCAGGATGAAGGACATCCGCGGCAAGGTCTGTGTGCTCTTACGCGATGAATGCGTGAAGGACGATCCCGATATACTGAAAGCCTACAAGAGTACCTTCGTCTATTTCGGTGATCTGAACTACGGAGTGCAGACAGGAAAGTGCAGCACAGGGGTGTTTAAGTATCTGTGTCAGGACTATAGTTCCAACCTTGATACCAACCTCAAGCTCAAGGAGATACGGACGGCTTTCAACATCAAGAACACGGGAAGCGGATATTCCGAGAGACACAAAAAGACTATTCGCACAGACAATCCAGGCGGACTGTTGCTTATCAACCACCTGTCGGGATATTGTGGTTCAACAGCCAGTATGTGTTATACAGAGGCGGCTGAGTCCATCAACTCCGAGTCGGGAGCAGGCAAGATGGTAAGAAACAATGCTGGCGTGCTTGGAATCATGCCAATGGACTTCGTGGGGTCGGAGTGGGTCGATCCAGGTCCATTGACGCTGGAACGAAAGACCTGGGGCCGCCGTATGTGTTCCTACATCTGGCAGCACAATTTCTATCAGGACAACTCCTCGCTGTATTGGTGCATGAGCAACGACCAGGCACAGTGGGATATCAACGTGATGGAGTATGTGTATCGTAATAATTATTATTACTAGAGAGTTGTTGCGAGGGTGCTGAAATATGTTAGATAGACTTAATACAAAACCAAGATACGAGGCCTTGGATGGCCTGCGCGGTGTGGCGGCACTGATTGTGCTCGTTTACCACCATTTCGAACTCAGTGGGCGTTGGGACGTCACGACCATGCCTATGAACCATGGTTACCTAGCTGTGGATTTCTTCTTTATCCTATCGGGATTTGTCGTGGGGTATGCTTATGACGACCGCTGGGGCAGGATGACAACTTGGCAGTTCTTTAAACGCCGACTTGTGCGGTTGCATCCTATGATCATCTTTGCCACACTGCTTTGTATGGCTACGTTCTATTTCGGTATGAGTGGCGATTTCTTTCCGATGATAAAGGACACAGGGGTGGGGCAGTTGCTGCTACTCGGACTGCTCTCTATGTTGATGATTCCTGCCCTGCCGAGTATGGACATCAGGGGCTGGACCGAGACCAATCCCGTAAACGGCAATGCCTGGACATTATATTTCGAGTACTTTGCCAACATTGCTTATGCTCTCGTCATACGTCGTTTCCCTCGGTGGTTACTCACGTTATTTGTATGTGCCACAGCCGTACTTACTCTCGACCTCACCTTCGACCTCAACCTCTTCGGAATGCTCGACGGCAGAACGGCAGAGGCTTACACAGTGATTGGAGGTTGGTCGATGACACCTGACCAACTCTATATTGGTTTCTCACGCCTGCTCTTCCCGTTCTTTGCCGGACTGCTTCTCAGTCGCTGTTCCGCTTCCTTGAACTACTTGAACTCTTCAAACTCTGGTTCCCCAACCTGTCGAGGGCTGAACTTCACTCTCGTCAGCCTTCTGCTCCTCGTGGTGCTAGTGTTCCCACGCCTTGGAGGTACGGAGCATTTTGTCTGCAATGGCATCTACGAGGCAGTAAGCATCCTGGTGCTGTTTCCGGTCATCGTGTGGATTGGTTCAAGGGCTCATATAGGCAAGAGGGAACAAAAGATTTGTCGATGGCTTGGAGACATCAGCTATCCGCTCTATGTCACCCACTATGCCATAGTGTTCAATATCGTAGCCCCTTGGTGCAAGGCCCATGCCGACATCACGGACTCCCAGATGCTGTTTATCAACCTATCCTCATTTGTTTGCAGCATCCTTGTGGCCGATGCCGCAATGCGCCTCTTCGATATTCCTATCCGCAACTGGTTGAAAACAAATTACTGAAAAATGAAGAAAATACAAAATTTATGTGGTGGTTTTAGATTTTTTTTGTAACTTTGGCAACGTTAATGATATTAATTTATTGATAATGTAACAAAATTATTTATATATGACAAACTTAAAAAAATACCTTAAAATTCTTTCTATAGTAGTCATTATCGGTATTATTGGCTATGTAGCTTATGCATTAATTGTGAATAAAAACAAGGTTAATGGTCATGAATATGTTGACCTCGGTCTTCCAAGTGGTCTGAAATGGGCAACTTGCAATATAGGTGCTTCTTCTCCTGAGGAGTATGGTGATTATTATGCGTGGGGAGAGACAGAGACGAAGAACGAATATAATTGGAATACATATAAATGGTGTAATGGTTCAGAAACCACTATGACCAAATACTGCACAGACAGTGGTTATGGTACAGCAGATGATAAGACTACTCTTGAGTCGGATGATGATGTAGCACACGTTAAGTGGGGTGGTAGTTGGCGCATGCCTACCTATGATGAGATAATGGAACTCCGCGACAACTGCACTTGGAGTTTGGCTACTCAAAATGGTGTGAGTGGTTATAAGTTCATAGGCAAAAACGGTAATAGTATTTTCCTGCCTGCTGCAGGCTATCGTAGTGATACGAGCCTGACCGGCACTGGTTCGAACGGCTACTACTTGTCCAGTTCACTCGACTCGAACAACTCGGACTTCGCCTACTACCTGAACTCCTACTCTGGCTATGTGGTTTGGAACAGCGACAACCGTTGCTACGGGTTCGTTGTGCGTCCTGTATGCCAATAAAAATTGCATAGTTGAAAAAATACTACCTTTGTATTTGTTAAATGGTCTATTATGGAATTTACGGCAAAACAAATAGCAGATTTTGTGGGTGGCGTGGTTGATGGTAATGCTGATGTGACAGTGAATAACTTCGCCAAGATAGAGCAGGGCGTGAGTGGTGCATTGTCATTCTTGGCTAACCCACAATATGAACAGTATATATATGAGACTAAGTCGTCTGTGGTGTTGGTGGCAAATGATTTTGTGCCAAAACAAACTGTGGAAGCAACGTTGGTGAGGGTAGCCAACCCGTATGAGGCAGTTAGTAAGTTGTTGCAACTCTACGAAAGTATGGCACCAAAGACAACGGGTGTGAGCGAACTAGCATTCGTGGCTGAGTCAGCAACGATAGGTGAGGGGTGTACGATCTATCCGTTCGTGTATGTGGGCGAGAATGCCGTGGTGGGCGATGGTACCATCTTATATCCACACGTGACGATTTACCATGATTGCAAGGTAGGACGTCGTTGTATCTTACATGCTGGATGTGTGGTGGGTGCTGATGGCTTCGGTTTCGCTCCTACAGCAAATGGATATGAGAAAATACCACAAATCGGTATAGTGACGATAGAGGACGACGTGGAACTGGGTGCTAATACTTGTGTGGACCGTAGCACAATGGGTACCACCATCATCAGACGTGGAGTGAAGATAGATAATCTCGTGCAGATTGCACACAACGTGGAGGTGGGACAACATACCGTGATGTCTTCACAGGTCGGTGTTGCAGGTAGTGCAAAGATAGGTGAGTGGTGTATGTTGGGTGGACAAGTGGGGGTTGCAGGACATATAACCGTCGGAGACAGGGTACATGCTGGTGCACAAGCTGGTATTCATGGTGGACGACAAGTGAAAAACGGCAATTATACTGTTATGGGAACACCTGCAATTGAACATCAAAACTTCGCTCGTAGTGCTGCTGCATATAAGAACTTACCTGAATTGGTGAAGGAAGTGACGGAATTAAAACGTGAGTTGAAAGAACTGCGTGAGAAGATAGGCGAATAATTAAATTTTAGAGAAAATGAGACAAAAAACCATAAAAACGGGATTTACCATCAAGGGGAAGGGACTGCACACTGGACAAGTGATTACTGCTGAATTCTTGCCTCATGATGAGAATTCTGGATTTGTAATTGAAAGGACTGACCTGATAGGACAACCATGTATAGAGTGCAAGGCACATAACGTAGTGGAGACTCAAAGAGGTACTGTCATTGCTAATGGTGAAGCAAAGGTCAGCACTATAGAACACGCTATGGCAGCACTCTATTCTGCAGGACTAAGTAATGTGCTTATAAAGTTAGACGGCCCTGAGATGCCTATCTTAGATGGCAGTGCTAAGATATGGGTGGAGAACATCAAAAAAGTAGGAATTCAATCACAGATGGAGCTGATTGAACCTCTGCTTATAAAAAAGAAAATCACCGTGAAGGGAAAGCATGGAGAGAAATTAGTTATAGAACCATCGGAAACCAACCGTATCGATGTGACAATAGACTTTGAGAGTGATGTGTTGCCTCTACAATCTGTTTCATTTAAAGACTCAAACGACTTCGAACGTGATATAGCTTCTGCCCGTACCTTCGTATTTGTTAGAGAGATTCAACCACTTTTAGAGTACGGACTCATTAAAGGCGGCGATTTGGATAATGCTATCGTGATATATGAAACGGAGATGGAACAGGAGCGTATGGATGCATTGGCTGATAAGATGGGTATTGAACATCATGATGCCACACAGTTAGGATATCTCAACCGCGAACCATTGCGTTGGGTGAACGAACCTGCACGTCATAAGTTGCTTGATATAGTAGGTGATATGGCTTTGGTAGGCAGACCAATACTGGGACATCTGACAGCTTTCAAACCAGGGCATACTATAAATAATGTTTTAGCAAGAAAATTAGAAGAATTATGTCAATGATAAGTCCACTCGCCTGCATCGATGCTGCTGCACAAATAGGCGAAAATGTAAAAATTGGTCCTTTCTGTGTGATTGAAAAGGACGTGGTGATAGGTGATGACTGTGAACTGATGAATAGTGTCACAGTGATGAATGGTACAAGGGTGGGACGAGGGAATGTTATATTTCCAGGTGCAGTGATAGGTGCCGTGCCACAGGACTTGAAATTCAAAGGCGAAGAGTCAACAGTGCAGATTGGTGACAACAATAAGATTCGTGAGAACGTAACCATACATCGTGGAACAGCGAGCAAGGGCACTACCATAGTAGGTAGTAATAATTTGATTATGGAGAACGCACACATTGCTCATGATTGTGAGTTCGGCAGTAACATAATCATGGGTAACTCCACGAAACTCGCTGGCGAGGTCATCGTAGATGATGGTGCCATCATCAGTGCGGTGGTGTTGGTGCACCAGTTTACGAGGATTGCAGGAGGAACAATGATTCAGGGTGGAACACGCACAGGTTCAGACGTACCTCCGTTTGTGATTGCAGCACGTGAGCCAGTGGCTTATTGTGGTATCAACCTGGTAGGATTGAGACGACGTGGTTATTCACGTGAGATCATTGATAATATTCACGATGCTTATCGTATTCTCTATAATAGTAACTTACGTGTGGTAGAGGCATTAGAGAGAATAAAAGAAGAAGTGCCAATAACACCAGAAATTCAATACATAATAGACTTCGTGAGTGCTTCACGACGTGGCATAATCAGATAACATTGAAGTACGGCTTAATAGGCAAGGTCTTAGGGCATTCGTTCTCGCGCAGTTTCTTTACGAACTTGTTTCATGAAGAAGGGGGTGGGGACGTGTATGAGAATTTTGAATTAGAGCATATTGAGGACCTCAAGGAGATGTTGAGAACACAACCAGACTTGAGAGGATTCAATGTAACGATACCATATAAGACACAGATAATTCCGTTATTAGATAAGCTGTCAGCAGAAGCAGAAGCCATTGGTGCAGTGAACGTAGTGAAGTGTTTTACATCAGACAAGGGTGAGCAGCAACTCGTCGGTTACAACACTGACTGCATTGGGTTTACAAAATCATTGACACATTTTATAACTATTGATAAAACGCAGTTAAATGCTTTAGTACTGGGTACAGGTGGTGTTTCTAAGGCAGTACAATACGCCTTAAAAAAGATGGGAATTCATTGTCAGTTGGTAAGCAGAGCGCAGGATGGTTGTTTGTCGTACGCAGATATTGACGAAGCGATGATGGAGAAGCACAAACTGATTGTGAATTGTACTCCACTCGGTATGGCCCCAGCGATAGACACTTGTCCGAACATACCTTATAATCTTTTGACAGGTGAGCATTGGTTGTTTGACTGCGTGTATGGTGATGTACCTACACTGTTCTTACAACGAGGCAGGCGTTTTGGTGCACACATCAAAGATGGCACGGAGATGCTGAAATTGCAAGCTTTGGCAGCATTAGACATTTGGAGGAGTTAGAGCTTAATCCAACGTATCGTATCATCACGTTTAAACCAAGTCATTTGTTTCTTAGCATAAACACGTGTGTTTTTCTTCATCCGTTCTTTAGCCATATTAAACTCCCATTCACCACTGATTACACGCAACATCTCTTTATATCCTACGGTGTTTAAGGAATTAGGCAACTGTTGTCCTGAATAACGTTGTTGCAGTGATTTTACTTCATTAAGAAATCCGTCGCTCATCATCTGTTCCACTCGTTGATTGATGCGTGAGAAGAGGTCTTCACGTTCTCGGTAGAGTCCAATCTTCTCTATCTGAAAGGGGCGTTGTTTGATGGTGTTTTTTCGGAATGAAGTATAGGTGTTACCTGTCATATAGCAGATCTCCAAGGCATGAACAATACGTTGTGTGTTTTTGTGATCTACGATAGCATAGTATTCAGGGTCGAGTAGTCTCAGTTCTTCGCATAGATGTTCTATACCTTCTTCTTCTAATTTCTGTTTCATCATAGTGCGTGTCTCTGCATCAATGGTGGGAATATCGTCAATACCTCGTGTGACAGCATCTATGTACATCATACTACCACCAACCATGATGACTGTGCCTTGCATGGTAGCAAGTAAGTCCATTACGTCGCTCTCATACTTAGCAGCACTATAGTATTCGTCAGGTTCTAAGAGGTCAATGAAATGATGTGGCACTGTCGCAAGTTCTTGTGGAGAGGGCTTCGCTGTACCTATGTTTAGGTGTCGATAAATCTGTCGAGAGTCAGCACTGATGATGTGGCACTGCAGTTCTTGTGCCATTTTCAGACTTAAGGCAGTCTTGCCCACTGCAGTGGGACCGAGCAGAACTATTAACTTACTTATCATAGGGGAAAGAGTTTCTTCGTTATGGTTTCTTACAGGTGTACATAACACACATACCTGTAAAGAGGCGTTTATATTGAATTTCTTTAAACCCTATATGAGAGAGTCGTTCAATCATAGGTTGTCCATGCGGGAACAGTTCCATTGATTTAGGCAGATAATCAGAAGCGTTTTTGTCTCTGAGCAGATGAGTGCCATAATAACGAAAGACGATTCGTTGGTAGAACTTATAGATTTGTCTCATGGGGAAGTGTTGTGGAACAGAGAGTTCGAGCAAAACCAAATAACTATTGTGATTGAGTACACGATACATCTCTCTTAGACAAGCGTCCAAGTTTTGGAAGTTACGCAAGGCAAATGATGATGTGACTGCATCAAAATAATTGTCTGGACAATTGATATGTTCGCAGTCTTCTTGACGTATGGTGATGATGTCTGATAGCCCTGCGGCTTCCACCTTCATCTTTGCACGGTTAATCATCTCTTCGGAGATGTCGATGCCTATGATTTCTTCTGGCCCGAGTGACGCTGCAGCTTCAAGTGCGAGGTCGCCTGTACCCGTTGCTACGTCAAGTAAGTTGAGTGGCCAGGCACTCTGACGTTGAAGAAAACGTATAGCATGACTTCGCCAAACGGAGTTAATACCGAGAGAGAGACGTTTATTGAAAATGTCGTATGACTGCGCTATGTTGTTGAACATCTCCTCTACTTGTTCACGCTTGCTCCCGTCCTGCCGATAAGGTTTCAGATTTTCTGTGTTCATACTCGTTGTAAGCATTTACTATCTTTGTAACTAACTTATGACGAACTATATCTTGTTCGTTCATTCGTATTATACTGATTCCGTCCACATCACTCAGCACATCCATAGCCTCAAGCAGTCCGCTGCGCACATTGCGTGGGAGGTCAATCTGTGTAGTGTCTCCTGTGATGAGCATTTTCGTATTGTGTCCCATACGTGTGAGAAACATCTTTATCTGTTGTTGTGTTGTGTTTTGTGCTTCATCGAGTATGACGACAGCATCGTTGAGCGTACGTCCACGCATGAAAGCGAGTGGTGCAATCTGTATGGTTTGTAACATGAGGTATTCTTGCAACTTCTGTGCAGGAATCATATCTTGCAGAGCGTCATATAAAGGTTGTAGATAAGGGTCTATCTTCTCTTTCATGTCGCCAGGTAAGAAACCGAGCTTCTCACCTGCTTCAACGGCAGGACGTGAGAGGATGATTCGTTTCACTTCTTTGTTTTTAAGCGCACGTACGGCAAGTGCAATGCTGATATACGTCTTTCCTGTTCCTGCAGGACCAACGGCAAAGAGCATATCATCATGTTTATAAGCCTCTACTATTAGTTGTTGGTTCTCACTACGTGGTATGATAGGCCTGCCGCTCACGCTGTAACAGATGGCATTAGGATTGTCTGTGTCTGTAGTGTTTTTGCCTTTTATGATATTGAGGATTACTTCTGCCGACAGGTTATTATATGTTGCACAATGAAGTCGTAATGCTTGAAGCTTCTCTTCGAAGTCACACATCAGTTCTTCGTCGCCCAATATCTTCATTACATTGCCTCGTGCCACAATACGTAGTTTGGGATAGAGGGCTTTAATCATTTGTAGATTGGTGTTGTTGACACCATAGAAAGTTACAAGATCGATGTCGTCAAGTATAATGCTTTTTTCTATCATATTTAGGATTAATCGTTGTCTATTATGAAATGGCACCCCAGTTTATGGTGACGTCTCGCATTTCGCGTAGTTGTTGCCACACTATTTGATTTTCGGGGTTATTTTCTTCTGTGTCTGTGTCAACTATAGATTGAGCTGCTTCGCGTGCGAGGGTGAGTATCTGACCGTCTTTAGCCAAATTAGATATTTTCAAGTCAAAGGCCATACCACTCTGTTGTGTACCTTCTAAGTCGCCTGGTCCACGTAACTTAAGGTCTTGTTCGGCAATTTCAAATCCGTCATTTGACTCCACCATGATTTGCAGGCGTCTGCGTGTGTCATTAGCTAATTGGAATTTGGTGATAAGCAGACAATAAGACTGCTCTGCGCCTCTGCCCACGCGTCCTCGTAGTTGGTGCAGTTGGCTGAGTCCAAACCGTTCGGCATTTTCTATTACCATGACTGAAGCATTCGGCACGTTCACTCCCACCTCAATGACGGTGGTGGAAACGAGTATTTGTGTCTCTTTCTCAGCGAAGCGTTGCATCTCGAGGTCTTTCTCTGCTGGTTTCATCTTACCGTGTACCTTGCTGACCTTGTATTGTGGGAAGGTCTCACATATTTGTTTATATCCTTCTTCTAGGTTTTTCAAATCTATCTTTTCCGATTCTTTGATGAGTGGATAGACAATATAAACCTGTTGTCCTTTCTCTATTTCTTGTTGTATGAGTTGGTTGATGCGTGTACGGTGAGCATCGAAGAGATGTAGTGTCTTAATAGGTTTTCTGCCTGGTGGCAACTCGTCGATGACGCTCACGTCGAGGTCTCCATACAGAGTCATTGCCAGCGTGCGTGGGATAGGGGTTGCCGTCATAACAAGCACGTGTGGTGGTGTGAGGTTTTTATTCCATAGCTTAGCACGTTGTGCCACTCCGAAACGATGTTGTTCGTCGATGATGACTAAACCCAACTTCTGAAACACCACATTATCTTCAATCACGGCATGCGTACCTACGAGGATATTGATGTCGCCGTTTATTAAGTCGTGTAGTACCTTTTCTCGTTTTTTACCTTTGATGCTACCAGTCAATAACTCTACTCGAATAGGCATTTGACTGAGTAGTGTTCGCAAGGTCTCAAGGTGTTGTTCTGCGAGTATTTCGGTAGGTGCCATGATACAAGTCTGGCAATCGTTATCGATGGCTAGCAGTGCACACATGAGTGCTACCAGGGTTTTACCAGAGCCGACGTCGCCTTGAAGCAGACGGTTCATCTGTCGACCACTCGACATATCTGTGTGTATCTCACGAATGACACGTTTCTGTGCGTTGGTCAGAGAAAAAGGTAGATATTGAGAGTAAAACTGATTGAACGCGTCGCCTACACGTGGGAAGGGTATTCCCTTGTATTTCTTTATCCTATCACGCGTGTAGCGAAGTATATTCATTTGCACATAGAAGAGTTCCTCAAACTTAAGGCGTTCTTGTGCTTGACGGAGAGTCTGTGCGTCGTGGGGGAAGTGGATATTTCTAATTGCTTGATCGTAGGAGATGAGATGATAGCGACTGATGATGTGTTGTGGAAGTGTCTCGGCAAAGGGTTTGGCAAAAAGACGAAAGAGGTTAGTGGTGAGGTTAGAGACAGCTTGTGAGGTGAGTCCAGATTTCTTCATTCGTTCGGTGGTGTTGTAACTTGGCACGAAACGAAGTGATGACGTTGTGGATTGTTGTGTGTCTGAGTGTTTTGCTGGTGTCGCTACCTCTATCTCTGGGTGTGCAATGTTGATGTGTCCTCCAAAGAGGGTTGGTTTGCCAAATACGATGTATTGAGTGTTTAGCTTTAGGTTTTTTGTGGCATACTTCAGTCCGGCGAACCACACCAGCTCGATGACTCCTGTGCCATCAGTGAATCGGGCTAAGGCACGCTTACCACGCCCCTCACCAGTGGTGCCTGTAGAGAGAATGGTGCCTTTGAGTTGGACGTAAGGCATGTTGCCGTCAATATCGCTTATATTGATTATGTGCGTACGGTCAACATACTTATAAGGGTAGTAGGTGAGTAGGTCCATGAGAGTGTGTATTCCTAGTTCTTTATTAAGAATCTCGGCACGCACAGGACCCACTCCTTGCAGATATTTTATTTCCTGTTTAAGTATGTTCATCAATACTAGTCAATCAGTCCACGCCCACGAAGAAATGCAGTCTGGTCGGGACGACGTCCTGCAAATTGTTCGTAGAGGACCATAGGTTCTTCACTGCCACCTCTCTCAAGGAAAGTCTGTTTGAATTTAGTAGCTAATTCTATGTTCCACACGTTTCCACTTTGTTCAAAGATAGAGAATGCATCTTTGTCGAGTACCTCTGCCCAGAGATAACCATAATAACCGGCATTATATCCACTACAGAAGATATGATTGAAGTAAGAAGTGCGGTAGCGATAACCTATCTCTGGAATCAAGCCACATTCCTCTGCAATTTTTTGTTCAAAAGCATCTATGTCGATGCCGTCAACGGATGTCAGTTCATGCCATTTCATATCCAGGATAGATGCAGCACAGAGTTCTGTGGTCATGAATCCCTGATTGAAGCGTAGTGAGTTATTTATCTTTGCTACGAGTGAGTCAGGGATGACTTCGTTATTACTATTTTTTGCGTAACGACGGAGGAGCTGTGGTTGGAATGCCCAGTTCTCATTGAACTGAGAAAACATCTCTACGAAATCGCGTGTTACATTCGTTCCACTCACACCTATATAATGACAACGACTGAGCAGTCCGTGGAGAGCATGACCGAATTCATGGAACATAGTCTGCACCTCGTCTATTGTGAGATATTCTTCCAAATTTCCTACGTTGACGATGATTGGTCTTACGTCTTCACCCCGTACGTTGACATATTGTTCACGGATGTTGTTCATCCACGCACCACCACGCTTACTGTCACGAGGCATATAGTCGGTTGTGAAGATACCAATTAACTTACCGTCGTTATCTGTCACTTTATAGGTGGTCACCTCATCCTTGTTATAGGCAGGCACATCTGTCAGTTTTTCCATATTTACTCCGTAGAGTTCTTTTGCTGCGATGAAGATGCCGTTCAGCACGCTGTCAATTTGGAAATACGGTTTTGTAAGTGCTTCGTTGAGGTCATATTTTTGTTTACGCACCTTCTCGGCGTAATACCACCAGTCCCAAGGCTCTATCTTACTGCCGGCAGTCAGTTTACCTGCTTTTACATCTTCGTCCATGAGGGTTTGCATATCTGCCAGTTCTTGGCGTGCGCGAGCAGTAGCAGCCTTCATGATGCCTGCGAGGAACGTATCCACCGTCTCTGGGTCGTGTGCCATTTTATCTTCAAGCACATATTGAGCAGGGTTATCAAAACCAAGTATTTGTGCCTTCTCTATGCGAAGACGCATCACGTCGAGGATGAGTTGGCAGTTATCGTTTTCGTCACCATTATGTCCACGCATGGTGTAGCAACGGAGCATCTCCTCACGTTTCTGGCGGTCTTCAGTCTCCGTCATAGCATTAGGGTAGTCGGACACGCTGATGCCAAAACGCTCTTTGAACTTATTACTCTCGTTGAGGATGTTGTTTCCAATCTTTTGTGTCTTCCCAGCGATGTCTTTATTTATCTCTTTCAGACGAGTCTGCTTGTCAGCATCCAGTCCTACTCCGTTATGTACGAATGATTCATAGAGTTTTTTCAGCACCATCTGTTGCTCACGTGTCAGCGCTGATTGGTCAGCCTTGTATATCTTCTCAATGCGTTCATAGAGTGCTTTGTTGAAGTTTATGTTGTCACTGTGTTCAGATGTGAGAGGAATGGATTGTTCAACTATGCTGTCCAGCTCCTCACTACGGTCCGTCTCGGCTATGTTATAAAGTACGCCACTCACCTTACGTAGTATCTCACCAGAGAGTTCGAACGGTATGATAGTATTCTCAAATGTAGGTTCTTCTGTGTTTGATGTGATAGCGTCAATCTCTGTTTGTTGTTGTTCGATACCAGCTTTTATTGCAGGCAGGAAGTCTTCATTTCTTATTTCGTCGAAAGGAGGAATACCATAAGGTGTGTTCCACTCTTTCAAGAACGGATTTTCGTGGTTGCATGATGCTAAACTTACTAATGCCATAATGCCTATAAACAGTTTTTTCATTTTATTTCTAGTGTTCGGTTAATAATATCGTTTAAGTTAAGGAAATGTGCTCGTGCGGTACTGTCAGAGTGTTTCTGTGCAGCCGTCTTAGTCTTTGTCTGCAGTGTGCGTAGTGTTTGTAGGAGATAAGGACGTGCTGAATTGAAGGCCGTGGTGCTTGCACTCTTGTATTGTTCTATGAGTCCGTTGACAAAGGTGTTTTGCAGCACTCGTCTGTAATCAGTGACTTTTGCTGACGATGATAACTCCTTCATGATCATCTCAGTGAGATCCCCAAGATATTCATCAGCTTTGTACTCACTGTTGAGTGCAGACAGTCGTGAGAGGAGTAGTGATACGCAATTTGTTGCGATGCTGATGGTTAGTTGTTGTGGGTTGCTGACCATACGGTTGGCATAACTGATGTCACGTAACCATGTAGGTTCAGTCATTATATTGCGTTCCACATATTGCATCGCATTTTTCTGTCGTGCACGTGGGGTAGGGGTATATACTGCACCCGGCTCGTCATTCATACGTATGTTTCTCATTGTACCACCTATGTTATTTATGACGTGCCCGTTGTAACGCATGAACTGTCCGAACAGCTGTCGCCACATATCGTATAGGTTTTGATTGTAGATGTCTTTCTCGTCGTAGGTCCACTCAGGAAGTTGAGTTATGCTGCGTTTCAAGTTTTTAATACCATATTCACTTGCTTTCACTACGTCATCACTCAGGTCTTCCGTCTGGCAGCGTGGATCACCTTTATATCCTTCGCCGTCTCCCCACCACAGACGTGGGTTTTGCAGACTATCCTTCACCAGTGGTTCCAGCATCTGATGGTCTTCGAATGGTGTGGTAGCGCCTATCATAGGTTTGTATCCCCATTCTATAGCCCAGTCGTCATAGTCATTGATACGAGGGAAAATACCTGCATGAGAGATATTGTCTTCTGGTTGTGCCACGTAGTTGAATCGTGCGTAGTCCATGATGCTTGGTGTATGACCATGCTTCTCTACCCACTCTTTGTTGCGCAGATTCTCCACAGGCACACAACTCGATGCACCGAAGTTATGGCGCAAACCGATGCTGTGTCCCACTTCGTGAGAAGACACGAATCTGATGAGTTGTCCCATCAGTTCGGTGTCGTAATTCATTTTGCGTGCTGCCTCGTCAATGCTGCTAGCTTGAATCATGTACCAGTCGTGCACGAGTTTCATGACGTTATGGTACCAACAGACGTGACTCTCCAGTATCTCTCCTGTGCGTGGGTCACTCACGTGTGGTCCGTATGCATTCTCAATAGGTGATGCTAAATACCGAATCATGCTGAACCGAGCATCTTCCATACTCATGGTACTATCGTTTGGCCACTCCTTAGCATAGATAGCGTTTTTGAAGCCAGCCTTCTCAAAAGCCTTTTGCCAGTCATTCACACCTTGTATGAGGTAAGGTACCCATTGTCTTGGTGTAGCAGGGTCTATGTAATAGATGATTGGCTTCACTGGTTCTACCAGTTCTCCACGTGCCATCTTTTCTACATCCTCCGGACGAGGTTCCAGACGATAACGGGCGATGTAACGAAGTGGTGTGACACGCTGTTGCTCGTCGTTGAACTCGTTATAACCGACAGTGAAGAAACCAACACGAGAGTCGTACAAACGTGGTAGCATCTCTTTCTCTGGTAGCAAGATGAATGATATGTTCAGGCCGAAGGTAGCTTTGCCCGTATCACGAATGGCTGGGTAAGAAGACGCTGTAGAGGCGTAGGTCTTTGTGAGGCGCACCTCCGTATTGGTTGGGAAACTCTTTATGTCTTCAATAAAACTGAGGCCAGGTAGCATACCACTCAGTCCAAATGTCTTTTTTGTGTTTGATGGCAATCCTACGGCAGGGTTGTCTTCATTGAGGAACTGCGTCACTTTTATCTTGTAGAGTTTATTCTGATGTGACTCTATCTTGAACGAAGCAATGATTGGCCCCTCGTTCGAGATGGTTACTGCCTTATTGATTACCTCACCCGTGTCAGCACGGTTGACCAAGAGGTGAGCGCGCAGGAGCAGTTGGTTATCTTGTCCCTTTTCAAAGAAGAGAGTCTGCTCATTCATCTGTTCGCCAGCGAACTTACCCGTACTGCTTGGCACAGAAGTGAGTCGTGTGGTGGTGAATATCTGTCTGCCGATGAGTGAGTCAGGTATTTCAAAGAACCAGTCCTGTCCCAATTTTGTCACGTTAAACAAACCCTTTCTCTCCACACTTGGTTTTGGTTCAGGTTTCTTTTGTTCTACCTTGGCTTTTTTCTTACCGAAGAATAAGAAACGCTTTGCTTCCAAAGAATTTGTGCTGCCAACAAGTGCAGCACAAACTATTAAGTATTTGAATATGTAATTCATTGTTTGTTTTTGTCTGTTTTTTTAAGAATGACTACGTCACGAGTGTCGTCTTTTTATTATTCGTCAGATTCTTTTTCTTTCTTATCTTTTTTCTTCTCAATCTTTTCGTAGCCTCCGTTCGCACATTTTTCTATAACAATACTTTCCAGTTCTTGTGCAAATTCAGGATCGCCTTCAATCAGTTTTTTTACTGCATCGCGTCCCTGTGGCAATTTCTTTCCTTTATAAGTGAACCAACTACCACTCTTAGCGATGATGTCTAAGTCAACAGCCAGATCCAATATCTCTCCAGCCTTGCTGATACCTTGTCCAAAGATAATGTCAAACTCTGCTTTGCGGAATGGTGGTGCTACTTTGTTCTTAACCACTCTGACTTTTGTGCGATTACCAACTATGTTACCACCTTCTTTTATCGCTGATCCACGTGAAATATCTAGTCTTACTGAAGCATAGAATTTCAGAGCATTACCACCCGTAGTAGTTTCAGGAGTACCAAAGGAGAGCCCAATCTTCTCACGCATCTGGTTGATGAAGATACAAATAGTATTAGTTTTGCTGATGCTTCCAGTCAGTTTACGCAGTGCTTGACTCATCAGTCGAGCTTGCAGTCCCACTTTGTTTTCGCCCATCTCACCTGTTATTTCGGCTTTAGGTGTGAGTGCTGCCACAGAGTCGATGACTACGAGGTCCACAGCGGCAGAGCGGATGAGTTGGTCTGCAATCTCCAATGCTTGTTCTCCGTTGTCAGGCTGAGAGATGAGCAACTCTTTCACGTTGACTCCCAACTTCTCTGCATAGAAACGGTCAAATGCATGCTCAGCATCGATGAAGGCTGCTATACCGCCACTCTTCTGTGCTTCTGCTATAGCGTGTAGTGTTAAGGTCGTCTTTCCTGAGGATTCCTGTCCGTAGATTTCAACGATTCGTCCACGTGGATAACCTCCTACGCCTAAGGCGAAATTAAGTCCTATTGAACCAGTCGTGATGACAGGGATATCTTCAATTTTGTTGTCGTCCATCTTCATGATGGCACCCTTACCAAAGTCTTTTTCTATCTTAGCCATTGCGGCTTGAAGAGCTTTAAGCTTATCTGCTGATTCGCCCTTTGTTGTACTTGTATTCTGTTTTGCCATAATCTGTTATTTATTTTTTTGAATTAAACAATACCTTGCGCCATCATCGCACCTGCTACCTTCATAAATCCAGCCACGTTAGCGCCTTTGACGTAATTCACATAACCATCTTTTTCTTTTCCGTACTTCACGCAAGCAGAGTGTATGCCTTCCATGATGCCATGCAGACGCTTATCAACCTCTTCTGCTGTCCAAGAGATGTGTCCTGCATTTTGACTCATCTCCAGTCCAGATGTAGCCACACCACCAGCATTCACAGCCTTACCAGGAGCAAAGAGTATTCTTGCTTCTACGAATGCGTCAATGGCTTCTGGTGTACAACCCATGTTAGATGTCTCACCCACGCAGGTAACACCGTTAGCAAGCAGTTGCTTTGCATCGTCGCCGTTGAGCTCGTTCTGTGTAGCACAAGGTATAGCTATGTCGCACTTCACCTCCCAAGGTTTCTTGCCTGCTATGAACTTAGCACCAGGGAATTTCTCTGCGTATGGTGCACATATATCGTTACCACTTGAACGGAGTTCCAGCATATATGCTATCTTCTCCTCGTTCATGCCTTCCTCGTCAAGGATATATCCGTCAGGACCAGATATGGTGATTACCTTAGCACCGAGTTGTGTAGCCTTTGTTGCAGCGCCCCATGCTACATTTCCAAATCCAGAGATGCAGACGGTCTTGCCTTTTATGTCAATACCCTTCGTGTCAAGCATGTGATTGATAAAATACAGACTTCCGAATCCTGTTGCTTCAGGGCGTACCAAGCTACCTCCGTACTCTAATCCTTTACCCGTGAGCACACCGCTCCAGTCGCGAGTCAGTTTCTTATATTGTCCGAAGAGATAACCTATCTCTCTTGCACCAACACCGATATCTCCTGCAGGTATATCTATTTCAGGACCGATGTAACGATATAACTCATTCATAAAGGCTTGGCAGAAGCGCATGATTTCTGCGTCACTCTTTCCACGTGGAGAGAAGTCACTTCCTCCCTTACCACCACCCATTGGCAGTGTGGTCAGTGCGTTCTTGAATGTCTGTTCGAAACCGAGGAACTTTAAGATGCTTGGATTCACACTCGCGTGGAAGCGCAGCCCACCTTTGTAAGGACCTATCGCACTGTTAAACTGGATGCGATAGCCCAAGTTTACCTGTACCTCACCATTGTCATCTACCCAAGGCACACGGAACGTGATGATGCGTTCTGGTTCCACAAGACGTTCAATGAGTTTTACCTTCTCAAACTCTGGATGCTGATTGTAAACATCTTCGATTGATACTAATACTTCGCGTACCGCTTGCAGATATTCTTTCTCACCAGGGTGTTTGGCTTCGAGGTCTGCCATTAATTTCTGAATGTCCATAGTTGTATTCTTTTTTTGTTATAATTTGTAACATTTCTTTTTCAACGTACAAAGATAATATATTTTTTTGATAACGACAAAAAAAAGTATTCGTTATTTATACTTCTCCGCCAACTGTTCCGCACACCTCTCTCCATCTACGGCTGCAGAGACGATACCACCAGCATAACCAGCTCCCTCGCCACAAGGGTATAACCCCTCAAGACGCACATGTTGCAAGGTCTCTCTGTCACGAAGAATTCGTACCGGTGCAGACGTACGTGTCTCCACGCCAATCATCATTGCTTCGTTTGTGAGGAAGCCCCGACTCCTACGCCCAAACTCCTTAAATGCCTGTTGCAGACGTGTGCTGATGAAGTCAGGCATCCAGAAATGTAATGGTGACGAGAGCACACCAGGAGAATACGACGTACGGGGTAAGTCAGCAGATAAGTGCCCATTCACGAAATCAACCATACGCTGTGCCGGTGCCACCTGTGTACGACCACCTTGTTGCCAGCAGAGTTTCTCCAACGACTCCTGAAACTCCATCATACAGAGTGGGTAAGAAGAGTCATCTGTTATCTGGTTGACCTTCGTCTCTACCACGAGTCCTGCATTGCTCCAAGGTGAGTTGCGGTGTGATGACGACATACCGTTCACAACCACTTGCTCTGGTCCACTGGCAGCAGGGACGACGGTGCCTCCAGGACACATGCAGAAGCTGTACACTCCTAAGCCCTCCACCTGTGTTACGAACGAGTATTCTGCAGTAGGGAGGTAGGGTGGTGTTGAAACGTGTTGACGCTTATATGGTAGGTGATACTGAATACTGTTGATGAGTTCAGAAGGGTGCTCCAATCGCACTCCCACAGCAATATCTTTTGCTTCTATCTCAATGGCGTTTGTGTAAAGATAACGATACACATCTCGCGCACTATGTCCCGTAGCGAGGATGACCGGTCCCGTAAGTGTTCCCTGTGCAGAGAGGCCAGGGTCTTGAGAGACGTATTCTATCCCAATCACCTTATCCTCTTTGGTTATGATGCCCGTCATTTTGGTATTAAAATGCACCTCACCACCACAACTGATAATCCTTTCCCTCATATTCTCAATCACACGAGGCAGTTTATCCGTACCGATATGTGGGTGCGCGTCAATCAATATGTTGGTTGATGCACCATGCTGACAAAACACGTTCAGTATCTTCTCCACGTTGCCACGTTTCTTACTGCGTGTGTAGAGCTTGCCATCAGAAAAAGCTCCCGCACCACCTTCTCCAAAGCTATAGTTAGACTCTGCGTCCACGATGTGTTGCGTAGAGATGAGAGCAATGTCTTTTCTGCGTTCATGTACGTTCTTACCTCGTTCGATTACAACAGGACAGATACCCAGTTCTATGAGTCGCAGAGCAGCAAACAGCCCACCAGGTCCAGCACCCACGACGATGGCCCTCCTTCGTCCACTTACGTCGGGATAGAAAGTCGCAGCATATTCATCATCAGTAGGTTCTTCATTCACGTAAAGACGAAGAAGCAGATTCACGTAGATGGTGCGTTGTCTTGCGTCTATGCTACGCTTCAGTATTCGGATATGACTGAGTGAAGAAGTGTCAATTCCTTTTTCTTCTTGGAGGTATTGACGTAAGGCTTTCTCGTTGGCTGCCTGCTTTGGCAGAACACGTACATTTATCTCAGATATCATTTGAAGAATTTTGCTAATTTCCAGATGAGTGGAATATGTATTTTGTTGTTTAGCTCACGTATCCGAAGTGCCCACCTCTGTCTTGAGTTAGTCAGTTGCTGTCGCACTGCGTCTATGCTTGCTTGCCGTTGTGCTTTGTTGGTTCGTCCCGTGATACTGTTCTTGTGTACGAAGGTGGTGTGAAATGCACGCTCTCTGTACCACATCAGGCGCGGGCGGTTGAGCAATGCCCTTACGCCCAATTCCCAGTCTTGCCACACCTGCAGGCGTTCGTTCCAACCACCTATGTTGCGCAACCACTCCGTCCTAAATATCATTGCAGGCGTACACAGTGTGCCAGCGATGATTTGGTTACACACGGGGTCGGTGTTACGAAAGTGATAGTCACGCACCACAGTCTTATTCTGCGAACAGATATGCATATTTGTCAGCAGACATACCATATCAGGCACTTTCTGTTGTGTGATGGTGTTCGTCAGCAAGTGCTCGAAAGTCCAGAGGAAGTCCTTATCAAACATATCGTCGTTGTCAAAGAAATACACATACTTACTACGCACCCTGCTCAGTCCCTTGTTACGAGCGAAGTTTGCACCACGTTGCGACTCCTCCGTGAAGTAAATGCTGAAGTCGTCCGACATGTGTTCACGCTGAAACCGTTGAGCAATCTCCATACTCCCATCCGTACTCCCGTTGTCCACCATGATGAGGTTGATAGGTCGGAAGGTGCTTTGAGCTATACTCTCAAGCGTACGAAGCAAGTATTTCTCTCTGTTATATATTGGTATTACAATCGTTATCACTTTCTTACTTTATTTTTTTTTTGTTGATGAGACATTTTATTTTTCTCGATAGCTTCTCTTTCATGAGCACGTACTCTGCAAACCATTTATTGTAGCAATACGTAAGTGCAGCACGTTTTGCACGGATGAGTTCGGGGTTGTTTGTTTGGCTGCCAGTGGTGTTGGTAGGTGTATCTACAATTATCTTTGGCACAAACACAATCCTCCTTCCTTGTCTTGTAGCGTCCTTCAAGAACACATCCTCTTCCCCCGCAATATACATTCCGCTTCCCAAACCGAAATCTTCATTGAATCTGAGAGATTTGTTCCCATCATTATTTCTCATAGTCATCTCCACGCTCGACACGTAATAACCTCTGTGTCTTAATGCTCTTTTCAGACTCATCTCCTTTGTAGGGTACGACTTGTTCAGGTTGCTCTTGAACAGTATTATGTCTGCATCACGATGCGTTTCGTAGGCAGACAGTATTTCGTCGAAGTACTCGTTCTCATAGCGGCAATCATCATCAGCAAATAACAGTATGTCTCCCGAAGCGTGTAGCAGAGCGTTGTTACGATTACGCGACAGTCCTTTGCCCGTCATATTGAACACTCTCACATCCCTGCGTCTGCTCCACTCCGCACTTATCAAGTATTCTTTCAGACCGAGGTTTCTCTGCGCATCATTTTCCTGCCACGACACCAGATAGGTCACGTCCGCCCGTTCAGGCAGAAGCATATACGGTATATCTCTTATGCCGTCGTCAATTGTTGATATGAGGACTTCCAACGCCATTGCCATTATTTATTACAAATTGCCTATCGTTTTTGTTTTACGATGCAAGTTACAATTTTTTTCTGACACATGCAATTTTTATGTAAAAAAATATAAAAGTAACGCGCGTTACTTCGTTACTTCGTTACTTCGTTACTTTTTTTCTTCTCTCCCTTCTCTCACTCCTCTCACTTCTCTCACTTCTCTCACTCCTCTCACTTCTCTCCCTTCTCTCACTTAACAATTGAAAATAGTAAATTTATTTGGACTTGTCTAATTTTTTTCACTAACTTTGCAGTCGGAAACCTTAGAAATGTACTGAAACAAGAATAAAATAATCGCCGAAAGGTGTAAGCACTATAAAAGGAAGACACAGAAATGAAAAAGACATTATTATTTGCAGCCATAGCTGCTACACTCGTTATGTTCACAGCATGTGAAAGCGACGACAACCTCGGTCTGCAGACAACTGAACACATCGTGTTCAATGCCTCTCTTCCTACAATCGGAAGTGGCACAACCCCTGCTTCACACATAAAAACCACCATCATCAATACCGACGCTAACGATACCGAAAACCGCGGTAAGGTGTCTTGGGAACAATCCGATCAGATTACCATCACCGATGGTACAAACACAGCCATTTATGGCGTTGACACTAATAACGGCAGCAGCGCTACTTTCAAATACGTATCTGGTGACCAACTCGCTACAAGCGGTGTGACCTACCAGGCTACGTATGGTGCAGCTCCTGTTACAGCACAGACCTATAGCGCCGAAGTGACCGAACTTCCGATGACTGCTACATCAAATACAAAGTCATTGAAATTCAGTGTAACCTGCGGTCTTCTGAAGCTGCACCTCACTAAGGCTGGCGAGAGCGTGAAGAGCATAGCAGTGAGCGACGGTACCACAACCTATACCCTCACTTGCGAGACAGCACAGAGCATTGATGGAGGCAAGGACTTCTTCATCGCCCTTCCTGCAGGCACATACACCACGTTCACTATTACCAATAGCCAAGACGAATATTGTTCCATCTCCAACGCCACAGGCGTAACCATCGAGGCTAACACGATTCAACCACTGGACTTCGCAAGCAAGTTAATCTTCCCTGAATATGTGGACCTCGGTCTCTCAGTGAAATGGGCCACCTGCAACATAGGTGCTTCTTCTCCTGAGGAGTATGGTGATTATTATGCATGGGGTGAGACAGAGACTAAGAGTGATTATAGTTGGAGTACCTACTTTGATACAACTGACGGTGGTAGTACATTCACCAAGTACAATCATAATGGTGGCAAGACCACCCTCGAACTGAGCGATGATGTAGCCCATGTTAAGTGGGGTGGTAGTTGGCGCATGCCGACCGAGGCAGAGCAAGACGAACTCATCAACAACTGCACTTGGACTTGGACCACTCAGAATGGCACAAATGGTTATAGTGTAACAGGACCAAATGGTCACAGTATTTTCCTGCCTGCTGCGGGCTACCACAGCGGTACGAGCCTGAGCAACGCTGGTTCGTGCGGCTACTACTGGTCCAGTTCGCTCAAATCGGACGAATCGTACCAAGCCTACTGCCTGTCCTTCTCCTCTGGCGTCGTGAAGTGGTACTACAGCCGTTGCGGCGGGCGAACTGTCCGGGCTGTCTATGCAGTTCATGTAACAGACATTACACTCAACAAGACTGAGTTGGAATTGTTTGTTGATGATACCGAGACCCTCACAGCTACAATAGCCCCTGCTGACGCCACCAACCAGAATGTAACTTGGACAAGCAGCAACACAGCCGTTGCTACAGTATCAAGCACAGGCGTAGTGACTGCCGTAGCCGCAGGCACCACCACCATCACAGCCACCACCGTTGATGGCGATAAGACAGCTACTTGTGAAGTGACTGTATTACCTCTTCCAGAAGCCGTAGATCTTGGACTCTCTGTTAAGTGGGCAACATTCAACATAGGCGCCAACGCTCCTGAGGATTATGGCGATTATTATGCTTGGGGTGAGACAGAGACTAAGAGCACCTATGATTGGAGTAACTACTTTGATACAACTGACGGTGGTAATACATTCACCAAGTACAATAATAATGGTGGCAAGACCACCCTCGAACTGAGCGATGATGTAGCCCATGTTAAGTGGGGTGGTAGTTGGCGCATGCCGACCTTGGCAGAGCAACAAGAACTCATCAACAACTGCATTTGGACTTGGACCACTCAAAATGGCAAGAATGGTTATAAGTTCACAGGTTACAATGGCAATAGTATTTTCCTGCCTACTGCGGGCTTCCGCCACGATACGAACCTGAGCTACGCTGGTTCGAGCGGCTACTACTGGTCCAGTTCGCTCTACTCGAGCTACTCGGACGACGCGTACGGCCTGCACTTCCTCTCCAGCCTCATGCAGTGGGGCCACTATCGCCGTTACTACGGGCAGGGTGTCCGCCCTGTCTGCCCTTAAGGCTTTAGAAATTTACATTTTTTTTTATAACAAAAAAGGCACGTCATTCGGCGTGCCTTAATTTGTTTTAGTCTCCCACTCCTCTCACTTCTCTCACTTCTCTCACTTCTCTCCCTTCTCTCCCTCCTCTCACTTCTCTCACTCCTCTCACTCCTCTCACTCCTCTCACTCCTCTCACTCCTCTCACTCCTCTCACTTCTCTCCCTTCTCTCACTTCTTATCAAAAGTTATAGACCATAGTTTTCTTTTGTCTGTTTCAAAGTGTTTTCACTTACTGTATAGGCATAACATGCCACAGGCATAAAATGAACTTTACCCCAATCTAAGAGCTTTGACCCAAATTCAGTTTTTGTTGTGACTATTGCCTCGGACATATTATTCTTTGCAAGAAAATATTGTAGGGATTCCAATTCACCTGGTTTTTCAAAATACCGATCTGTCCACTTAATCTCAACAGCCCATGCTGGTTCCTGTTTCGCCACATTTATTCCCACAATATCAACTTCGCCTTCCTTCCTGCCATTGCGCCAATTAGCATAACTTATGTCAATACCAAGACGTGGTATCCATTGAGCATAAACTGCAGTTTCAACCATATCTCCTATTTCATCATCAGAATCATTTATTGGTTGGAAAAGAGCACAACGAAGTGATGGATTTGTCAGATATATCTTAAACTGCGTTTCACGTTGATAACTTTTGGCATTGTCATCAGTACGGTGTATTACCTTTATCAAGAATGCTGCTTCTAAATATCTGATATATTTGCGCAATGTCTCTTTTTTTACCCCAGATTCTTTTGACAGACTATCGTACGAAAATTGTCTTCCAGAATGGTATGCTATCATTGTGAATAGAGAATTCAACTCTTGAACATCTGTTATACCATAAAGACTTGGCAAATCTCTAAGTAACACTTTATCAATGATGTCGTGTCGGATGTACTGCCCTGGATTTTCTCGGATTTTCTCGGAGAATACGACCTCTGGGTATCCACCATAGTTGATGTAGTCAATTAACAATTCGTTGAGTTTCGCAATATCCATAGTGCTACTATATGGTAGTAAACCACATCCCCAGTTCAAAGCAGCTTTCTGCATAATGTTTGAGTAGCCTTTAAGTGATATATATTCATAGAAAGTGAGGGGAGGTAGATTGAAATCTGTAAACCTTCCTGCACCACTCTCGTCACTTTTCTTCTTGAGTTCAGCAGCGGCAGAACCCGAAGCTACAAATTTGACATTACGGTACGTATCTACTAATGACTTTAAATTAACTTCCCAGTCTTTCAAATATTGTATCTCATCATAAAATACAAACATCTGTTCTTTATAGTTATCAGGCTTTCCCAATGCCTGACATGCTAGTAGGAACAACTGCTCTAAATATATTTTGTTATAGATAGGCGTTTCAACTGATATATATATGATATTCTGTGGAGAAACGCCTTGTTCTATTAACCTTTGAATTGTATGGAACATCATCACGGTCTTTCCAACACGTCGAGGACCCATCAAAATAAGCGCGCGTCTTAAATCCGTAGACATAACCAACGGCATAAATATATCCAGATAAAGTCTTGGCTTCATTTCTGAATAGAAATCAGGGATAGAACCCTCTACCCACCAAGGATTGTCCACTCTTAAACGACCAAGAATTTGCTTTTCCAATAAACTAGTATATTCCATATGATAAGATTTTAATCCGGGTGCAAAATTAGTACTTTTTGTTGATATAAGCAAATTTTAATAGTCTTATTTTTACAAATAATGATAATTTATGAAATTTTTAGCAGTTTCGAAAGACTTATTTTGCAATAAATGATTTATTCTCACTTCTCTCACTTCTCTCACTTCTCTCACTTCTCTCCGAGTTTCCGAGTTTCCGAGTTTCCGAGTTTCCTCTCCCTCCTCTCCCTCCTCTCACTACCTTAATAAGTCCTTAACTCATACCTTTCGTAGTAATAAATTAGGCGTTGATTAGGCGTTGATTAGGCGTTGATTAGGCGTTAAGGGATTTATAGG
>R20__coassemble_162_pt1 | contig 53403 bp, 46 predicted proteins | sample R20__metabat2_high_PE_015 | metagenome-assembled genome bin R20 | reverse complement strand
TTTTTTATAACGCAATCCCTTGCTTCTACCACAGAGGCAAGGGATTGTTGTTTTTATTGGTGACCTGTTTTTTGTGATATCTTGAAAGCTAACGTGATAGTATCTTCTTGCCGTGTTGGATTATAATTCCTTTATAATCACTACGGACACGTTGTCCGGCAAGATTATAGAATATATTCTCTTCGTGTTGTTGAGTATTCGAAGACTTATACAATGATTAAACTTTTGAAAATAAACGTAACATCCTGTATAAAATAAAGTTTTAATGTTTAGTAAAAAAGGATTAATATCTATTTATTTTCAGTTATTGGTTCAAGCATATCTAGTGATATCTTGATGCATGCACAACCGAGGTTATTGATTCGAACGATGACATTGGTTTGTTGTTCTTTTATTTCTAACAGTTCTGCCTCAACTCCTGCCAAATTGCCAAATACGATGCGTACTTTCTGGCCTGGTTGCAGTTGTTCCTCGGTGAAAATTACATCGTTGTCACTTTGTGTTATAACTGTTTGAAAATCTCTCATTTGTTTGTCGGGTATGATAACGGGAGTATGTGTTACCTTGTCAGACATATAGCCCAGCGTGTAGGTCACGAAACTACGACGGAGTCGTGTCTGTTCGCCACAGTGAACGAAAACAATGCGTGAGATGACTGTTTTCTTTGTTGTCTTAATCCTGTCAGACCATCGTTTCTTTACAATCTGTTCAGGTATCCACGCCTCTATGCCTTGACTGAGTAGTTCGTCTGTGGTTTGTCGTTCTTTATATATGCGTGTAAACATCACATACCAGTGTTTTTCTTCTTTTGGATCTATGTGTGTCTCGTGTACTCGGACATAACCATCTTTTTGAGCTATGGTGTAACGATAATTACCTTTACTCAATCTCTCTTTCTTGATTCCGAGAGTTGACATATCTCGTGATAGTGTGCTTTGAGTAACATCACACCCCTCAGCCTTCATTGCTTCAATCAACTCTTGTTGATCGTGGCAAAGTCCCTCTTCAACAAGTCGCTTTAATATTCCTAATCGTTCTTTTTTTTCCATTGTGTGATGTGTTTATACCCCTTCACCTTCTAAATAATGTCTTAAGGTCACGGCGTTTCCGTCAAAGACAGCGTAGGTGAATTTATTAAACCATTCTCCAGTTATGAGTATCTGTGTGTTAGCATTTATATCTTCAACTAAATCAATATGTCTATGACCAAAGATGAAATAATTAACGTCGGGATGGGTTGTAGCATATTGTCGTGCAAAGACAACGAGTTGTTCTTTATCGGGTCCCAAATACACTGGTTCGCCCATGCGTTCATGACGTCTGCGATTCTGTGCAGCCCAGTTTTGTCCGAAGCGTATGAACCAATGAGGGTGTATCATCTTGCTCAAACGTCGTAGTGCCTTATTGCGAAAACACCAAAACATGAATTGTGCGAGAATGCCTTTATCGGTCACGTCTTCCATGTGTCCGTGTGCGAGAAAGAATACCTTATCATGTAATTCCACTGTGCAGGCATTATGATGTACTTTAACACCACATTCTCGTTCCAGATAGTTGTCGCACCACATATCGTGATTCCCGGCAAAGAGATGTATTTCAATGCCATTATCAGTTAATTCAGAAACTTTCCCAAGGAAGCGCGTAAATCCGCGTGGTATGACTTCATCGTATTCAAACCAGAAATCAAACATATCTCCGAGCATATACACGGCTTCTGCTTTGTCTTTGATGTCGTCAAGGAAGCGTACTAATCGACGTTCTAGCGTACGACGATGATTCAATGCCTTGCATCCAAGATGTGCGTCTGATATGAAATAGATATTCTTCATAAAAGTCCTAAATCCAGTTTTGCTTCTTCACTCATCATATCCTTATCCCATTCGGGTTCAAAGACGAGGTTGATATTAACGTTGTCCACTTCAGGAATTGACTCCAACTTGTCTTTTATATCCATCATTATGAAATCTGCAGCAGGACAGTTGGGGGCGGTGAGCGTCATATCTAAATCTATATTAAATTTCTCTGCAGCAGGATTGACTTCTACCTTATAGATGAGTCCGAGGTCATATACATTAACGGGTATCTCGGGGTCAAAGACACTACGGAGCATTTCAACAGCTTTTACTTCTATATCATACTTAGTCATAATTTTCCGTCATTTAGAAAACTGTAATAGTGTCCATCGGTGATGATTACGTGGTCAACGAGGCGTATGTTCAGTGTAGATGCTGCTTGTTTGACGGATGTGGTTAGTTGAATGTCATCGCGACTGGGACGTAATGATCCTGAGGGATGATTGTGGCAGATAATGAGTTGTGTGGCTTCTGCGAGTAAAGCTTCTTTCATCAATATGCGTATGTCAACAGCAGTGCTGCTGATTCCACCTTGTGAGAGACGTACTTTACGAATGATTCGTTGATTATTATTTAGCAAAATAGCCCAAAACTCTTCACGCCCCAGGTCACGCATCCATGGATACATGATTTGATATATATCTTCAGCACTTTGTATCTTCTTTATATCTTCACTTGTCTCTTGAGAACGTCTGCGTCCGAGCTCTGCTACTGCCTTAATACTGATGGCTTTGACCTTACCAATACCTTTGAATGTGGTGAGTTCATTAATGGACATACGTTCTAACATGGCTAAGCTATTTTCGCACCTATTTAATACATCTTGCATGAGTTCTACAGACGATTGCGTCTGTGTGCCAGAACCAATGAGTACTGCAAACAACTCTGCATTGGTGAGAGACATTTCCCCGTGAGCGAGCATCTTTTCGCGCGGACGGTCTTGTTGTGCTAATTGCCGTATCTTAGCCATAAAACTTCTTATTAAATTCTACACCGTTTTGTTCACTATTTATACTACTATTTTGAGAAGATGGCTTGCAAAAGAGAGCAGAAATGAATCCTATACCATAACCAAAGAGTTGAATGAACGCAGCTTCAACAGAGAGAATGCCTATCTGCGTGCTGTGGTTTTGGCGAGAGGAATGGATGAAAATTAAAATGCAATACAAAACGAGAGGTATCAGACACCACATCCACCAAGCATTGTTGAGCATACGAAAGATAAGTGCAAGAACCACGAGTGTAGTCACACCTAACGTAAAGAGTGTAGGTAAGAGATGTACCAAACGCAAAGTGCCAGGATGACGTTGTGAAAGGTCGATACGTGCTCGCCCTGAGTTATATACCTGGCGAAAGAATTTGTCAAAGTCAGTGCGTCGTTTGTGCCATACCCACGCATCAGGAATAAGGGAGGTTTTATATCCGTTCTCGCATACCCGATAACTGAAATCGATGTCTTCACCAAATCGCATCGGTGTGAAACCACTAACTTCAATGAATGTCTTACGCAAAACAATCATATTGAATGAACGGGGAAAGAACTTGTCCAATTTTTTCTTGCCACCGCGTATGCCGCCAGTGGTGAAAAAAGAAGTCATGCTATAGCTGATGGCTTTTTGTACGGGTGTGAAAGTGTCTGCAGCACGGTCTGGTCCTCCAAATAATGAAATATCACTATGAGAGGTGATGAAAGTATCTACATTTTTTAGGTAGTCTGGAGGGAGTACTACGTCAGAATCCAAGATGATGACATAATCACCAACGGCACGTTCTACGCCATAATTGCGTGAAGGGCCTGGTCCGGAATTTGGCTTCTCATAATAATGAAGTTTGAAATGACAGGAATATGTCTGGCAAACGTCTTGACAAGTGATAGTGGAACCATCCTCAACAACAATGACTTCAAAGTCAGTAATTGACTGATGAAGGATGCTTTCTAATAATTCATTCAATTCGTCGGGACGGTTGTATATTGGTATTATAAAAGAATATCTGACATTGAACGAAATCACACCATCACTCATGAGAAATAATTATTTATTTTGTGCAAAGATAACAAAATTTTTATTAACTTTGTAATATGAAAAGTATTTTTTTGAAAAAAACATCGTGCGGAAGCATTGTAGCATTTCTTCTTAACATAATTTTAGTGTATGTTATATATGCCGTCTGTAGGTGTGTTTTCTTCTATGATAATTACCAAATATACGAACCTACAATATCTCAGTTAAATCGATGGGAAGCCTTGAAGGGAAGTCTTCTCTTTGATACGTCAGCGATATTATATTCAAATATGCTCTATGCTGTGTTGATGCTTTTTCCGTTGCATTATAAAGAATACAGAGTATGGCAGGGAGTAGCACGATGGGTGTTTGTTGTGTGTAATGCGTTATGTGTAATTGCCAATCTTGTTGATGTGGTTTATTTCAAATACACAGCCAAGCGAACGACTCTATCCGTTTTTGATGAGTTTAGCAATGAAAACAATATAGGTAGTGTCGTAGGTGCAGAGATGCTTAGCCATTGGTACTTATTTTTAATTGGCGCTGTGCTGATATCTTTACTGTGGATATGTTATGTCACTCCATACAGAACAAAAGAAAGACCACTATATAACTTTAAAACGTATTATATTATTCACACGCTTGCGTTTTTGTTATATGTTCCTTTGACAGTGATTGGTATGCGTGGAGGAATCTCGGCAGCGACACGCCCAATAACTGTCAGCAATGCTAATGCGTATGTGAATCATCCTGCAGAAGCTGTACTCATACTCAACACACCATTCTCACTGATAAGGACAGCAGATAAGGTGACATTCAAAGACCCGGGTTATTTCTCGCAACAAGAACTGGAATCAATATATTCTCCAATACATAATCAAAGCACTAAGAGTCAACTATCAAAATCTACTCAACAAAAGAAAAATGTGGTTGTACTGATAGTAGAGAGTTTTGGACGAGAATACATTGGTGCGTATAATAAGTTGTGGGGTGACCCCGACTATAAATCCTATACCCCATTCATTGACTCTTTGTATCAACATTGTCTTTCGTTTGATTATACTTTCTGCAATGGTAGAAAGAGTATAGACGGAATGCCTTCCATATTATCAAGTATTCCGCATTTCTTAGAACCATTTTTCCTCACATCATCATCTCTCAACGAGGTGAGTGGAATAGCTGAAGAACTTGGGAAAAAAGGTTACTACTCCGCATTCTTTCATGGTGCTATAAATAGTTCTATGGGCTTTCAAGCATTTGCACGAACAACAGGGTATAAAGATTATTTCGGACGTACGGAATATGGGGAAGATAAACGTTTCCATGGTGATGATGATTTTGATGGTACTTGGGCAATATGGGATGAACCGTTTTTGCAATTCTTTGCTTTGAAAATGAATGAGTTTAAGCAACCATTCGTGTCTACCGTATTTACCGCAACTTCTCACCAACCTTATGTGGTTCCAGAACAATACAAGAACGTGTATAAGGATGAAGGGGTTGTGATTCATAAATGCATTCGCTATACAGATATGTCGCTTAGGAAATTCTTTGAGACAGCCAAACAATCAGACTGGTATGAAAACACCATTTTTGTAATTACCTCTGATCATACGAATTTATCTGAAAGACCAGAGTATCAGACAGATCTTGGAGGTTTTGGCTCACCCATACTTTTCTTTGACCCAACAGGTGAGTTACAAGCAGAACAAAGACACTGTATTGCACAACACATTGACATAATGCCTACTATATTGAGTTATTTGGGCTATGATGGACCATATATAGCCTTTGGCCAAGATCTCTTCTCTACCGAGGATAAGGACACTTGGGCAGTCAATCATTATGGAGGTATATATCAATTTGTTAGAGGAGATTATGTGATACAGTTTGACGGACAGAAGACCGTGGCTATGTATGATTATAAAAATGACTGGTTCATGAAGAAAAACCTTGTGAGAGATGAGTCTCTCAAGAGAGAACGAGATGATATGGAGAGATATTTGAAGGCGATAATTCAATCGTATATGCAGAGAATGGAAAATAATAAATTAACAATTTGAAATAAAAATTAGATATTTATAAAATAAATATACTCGTTATTCGTTTTTAGAATATAGAACCTAAATTTGAAAAAGTTGTGCAAGAGACAAATAAAAAGATAAAAGACGGAATGACTTGTGTCGGAAGAGTGGTGAAGAGAAGTTTTGATTTTATAGGTGCATTGGTGGGACTGATATTGACTTCGCCAGCTATTCTTGTTATATATATATTACAAAAGACAGAAAGTCGTGGTTCGGTATTCTTTAAGCAAGAGAGAGTTGGAAAAGGAGGAAAACCATTTTTTATCTACAAGTTCAGAACAATGAAGATAGATGCAGAAGAGGATGGGCCACAACTAGCTGCAGAAAATGATAAACGATTGACGTGTGTGGGTAAGGTATTGCGTGCACATCATCTTGATGAGTTGCCACAGTTGTGGAATGTGTTGAAAGGGGAAATGTCATTTGTGGGATACAGGCCAGAGCGCCAGTTTTTCATTGATATGATATGTGAGAAACGCCCAGATTATATAGAGTTATATCAATGTCAGCCAGGTGTGACATCAAGAGCTACCTTGTATAATGGATATACAGACACAATAGAAAAAATGATAACCAGACTTGATATGGATTTGGACTATATAAGAAGCCGTAGTGTTTGGATGGATATAAAAATTATTGTAGAGACATTATGGAGTGTGATAGCAGGAAAAAAATTTTAATGACGATATGAAAAAAATATTTTTAGTATTGATGATGTTGAGTTCTCTTCCATTTGGAAACAAATTGGGAGGGTCTTTTCTTTTTGCACAGGGGTCAATGACAGATGAACAAGTTATTACATTTGTCACCCAAAGACAGAAAGCAGGAGAAAACCAAGCAACAATAGTAAATAAACTCTTGCAAAAAGGTGTGACGGTGCAGCAGATACAGAACATTCGAAAGAAGTATACAGCACAGGAAAACATGCTTGGTGCGACAGATTTGGTAGGAACGAATAACTCCACACAAATATCACGCCTACGTTCACAAAAGCAGAGTGACAACGAGCAAACGCAAATACGAAATAATTACATGAAGAAAAGCCTAGTGCGTGGTGTAAATGGTATGGAAGGCTATAGTTTGGATGAGCGAACACAGATGATGAATGATGAGATAGGTTTTCTTGATATTGACTCGTTATTATACTACAAGGATAGGTTGAAGGAAGAAGCGCAAGTTTTTGGACGAAATATTTTCAGTAATGAATACTTGTCGTTTCAACCAAATATGAATATGGCTACACCTGCCAATTATCGTTTAGGCACAGGTGATAATGTGATAATTGATGTTTGGGGTGCCTCTCAAGAGACTTTTACGGGAGATATATCACCAGATGGAACAATCACAATTCAAGGATTTGGACCTATTCATATTGCGGGACTCTCTGTAGAACAGGCAAACAAACTGGTTCAACAGAAGTTAGGTCGGTCGTATAGTGATTCAAAAATACAACTTTCAGTAGGTAATACTCGAACCATACAAGTACAAGTGTTGGGTGAAGTGCAGGTGCCTGGTACTTATACCATTAGCAGTCTCTCAACAGCATTCAACGCTCTTTACATGGCAGGTGGAATAAGTGATTTAGGAACGCTGCGTGACATTAAAGTGTACAGGAATGGTAGAGAGATCTCTTGCATAGACGTGTATGATTACATTTTGAATGGTAATGTCCGTGGAGATGTAAGGCTACAAGACAATGATGTCATCAATGTAGGTGCATACAAGGAGTTGGTCAGAGCATCTGGACGAGTAAAACGTCCTATGTTTTATGAGATGCTTCCCGGAGAAAGCCTAAAGACACTTATGGATTATTGTGGTGGTTTCGCCGGAGGAGCATACAAAAAGAATGTGAGAGTGGTGCGCAGAAGTGGAAATGAATCAGAATATTCAATACATACGATAGAAGAGTTTGATATGAGTTCTTTTGAACTCGCTGATGGAGATTCGCTATATGTAGATTCGATAATTGCTCGATTCTCTAATATGGTGGAGGTGAAAGGTGCAGTATATCATCCAGGTATGTATGAGGTAGGAGGTTTTATTAGTGGTGTGAGAGACTTGATAAAGGTCGCAGACGGAGTGAAACCAGGAGCGTTTACCAACCGAGCTGTGATGCACAGAAAGAAAGAGGATATGTCACTCGAAGTGATTGCTGTTGATTTGAAGGGAATACTAGATGGTACATCTCCAGATGTATTGTTGAAGAATGAGGATGTACTGTTCGTACCAAGTCGTGAAGACTATTACACAGAACAAACTCTAAAAATCAGTGGAGAGGTGGTCTATCCGGGTACTTATCAGTATGCGGATAACACAACGATAGAAGACCTCATACTACAAGCAGGCGGACTGACTAATCAAGCATCAGTATCAAAAGTGGATGTGTTCCGTAGAATTTACGATGAAAAGGCGATGACGGTGGGTAATGACGTGTCGGAGACACATTCGTTCACAATAAAAGAGGGATTTGTTGTAGATGGAGAACCTGGATTTAAACTCGCTCCTTATGATGAAATCATGGTAAGGAAGAGTCCGTCAGTTATGGATATGCAGACAGTGCATGCGGAAGGATGTGTGAATTTCTCTGGAGATTTCGCAATTACTAATCGAAATTATCGTCTGTCAGATCTTGTAAATGCAGCAGGGGGAGTGACCGAATATGCTTATGCACGTGGAGCTCGTCTTGAACGCGTGATGACTGCGGAAGAAAGGAAACAACGAGAGATAAGCCTAAAAACTCAACAGGTAGCTATGTATGAGTCGAATTTACAGTCAGATAAGACCATAGATTTGGAAAAGGCAGACTCCTTGTTGAATATGAAGTTGGATATAGGTAATACGTATCCAATAGCAATAGATTTGGAAATGGCCATGCAACAACCTGGTAGCTTAGAGGATATCATACTGAGGGATGGAGATCGATTGGTAATACCACAATATTCAAATACGGTTAAGATATCAGGGGAGGTGATGTATCCAATCTCAATGAACTTTAAGAGCGGTAAGCCATTATCTTACTACATTAAGAGAGCCGGTGGTTATGGTAATAATGCACGAAAGAAAAGAGTTTATGCTATATATATGAATGGTTCAGTGGAACTCATAAACAAACACTCATCAAAAGCCATACAACCAGGATGCGAGATTGTGGTTCCTTCAAAGGATTTGAAACAAAAGACAAGCATCACGGAATACATGAGTATTGGTACAACTGCAGCATCACTCAGTACGATGATGGTATCAATTGCTAATTTGTTGAAAAAATAATTATATGAATGAATTTGATTTCAAAACGTTAATGTGTACTATACGTGCTTCAAAGAAAACTATTTGGATAACTTGCACTATAGCATTTGTTATTGGAATAGTAGTTTCGTTCAGTATTCCAAAAGAATATTCATCAAGTTGCACATTAGCCCCTGAGATGCAAGGGGAAGACGTTGGGGGTGGGCTTAGTAGTCTTGCTTCCATGGCGGGCATAAATATAGGTTCCAATGTAGATGCTATAGGTCCAGATCTATATCCAACAGTGATTTCTTCTAATGACTTTATTGTTGATATGCTGTATATTCCAATAAAAACTATAGATGGCAAATCGATGACCTATTTGGATTATCTTCGCAACGAAAATAAACATCCTTGGTGGTTTTTTATAAAAAAATCGTTTGGCCAATTCATGAAAAAGATTAATCCTCAGCCTCAATTCACATCTTCTGTAGGTAAGGATGAACGAATTAATCCTGAAAGAATGAGTCGTGAGGATGAAATGTTGGTAAAGAATGTGAGAGGAATGATATCCTGTAGTGTCAATGATATTGATAACACAATAAGTATATCAGCTATTGCTCAGGACCCATTAGTAGCCAAGCAGGTAGTAGACACTGCAAGCAAGCATCTTCAGGATTTTATAATACTATACCGAACAAATAAGGCACGGATTGACTTGGAATATTATAAGAAAATTCAGGACGAGACATGTGCGCAATATGACGCAGCCCAAGAGGCATATGCTAAGTATTGTGATACGCATATCTCAATATTCATGCAGGCCTATGAAACCCAGCGCGATGCTTTGGAAAACGAAATGTCAATAGCCATGAATGCATATACTCAGGTGAAGCAACAGGTTCAAATGGCTGAGGCAAAAGTACAAGAGAAGACTCCTGCGTTCACTGTTTTGGAGAAGTCATCTGTACCAAACAAGCACGACTCACCAAGGAAGATATTTATAACTTTAGCATTGACTTTTGTGGCATTTGTATTTACGCTGATGTGGATTTATATTAAATTGCTATGGTTCACAAAACCAAGTAATTCCGAAGTAGAAGTAAATTAGTCGTGTGAAAAATATATATGCGTAGGTTACGAGTTTTAATTTCGCTGTTTTCTGCAATCCTTATTGTGGCATCTTGCAGCAAAGAGGATGACTCAAATCCTTTTTACGATGATTATGATTTTTCATCAGATACTTTAAACCTAGTTGATGACACTATTGCGTTGAAAAAAGCAATTTCTGTGTCTGCATCTTCGTGTAATCGGGGTGTTTCCATTGGCGTATTCGGAGGTTCTCTTTCTAGTCTGCCTGAGAGCAAGTATGCAAAATTCATTTGGGCAAAATATCTGAATGCAAAGATTTACACATATGGCATTGGTGGTTATGGATTTTCAATAAATAGAGGTAGTATCCAGAAACAAGTTGACACAGCACTGTCTCATGATATATATATATTATGGGCTAGCACAAATGATTATACTGGAAATGAATTGATAGGCGATTGCCATGATTACACCACTGTTGATAATTTTGATGTGGGAAAATTAAACACTCAGTGCGGTGGAATGAACTATTGCATCAAGCAGCTGAGGCAGAAGAATCCGCAGGCAAAGATTTATATTTTCTGTTCACTTCCATTCTTTATATATCCAGGAGGTTATCAAAAACAATCGAATGATGTAAACGACATATATAAGAGTTTCTATGAATATGTTGATGCCCAGATTCAAGTGGCACAGTACAATGGTTTAAAATACTTGAATCAGTTTGAATTCTCCTTTTTAACATTGGAAAAAAGTACGGAATACTATAAAGAAGATAAATTCCATATGACGGAAAAGGGATATGCAAATGTGGGAGTGTATCAATTATATTTTCTTGCTACAGAAAAGTCTCTGTAAAAACTAAAACTGAAATGAAAAAACTATTACACAGAATATTCTCCGAAAGAATTAGACTGTTTATCTATACACAGATCACAACATTTTTTAGGACCACCAATCCGAAGAACTATTCTCGTTGTGGTGAAAATGTTGATTTGTTTGGGCCACTCAATCTTGATCCACGAAAAGTGGAACTTGATTCGTTCGTAAGATTACAACCCGGAATAAGAATAATCTCACATAATGGGAAGGTCGTTGTGCGTAAGTATTCTGCCCTTGGACCAGGCACAGTGATAGTTCCAGGTTCTCATATTCCTACCGTAGGTCTTCCTCAGTATCTAAGCATGGAACATATTAATGACACAGCCACCACTATTGTGGTCAATGAAGATTGTTGGGTGGGTGCTGGGGTGTATCTTTTGTCTCATGCAGAAATTGGCCGTGGTGCCGTTGTTGCTGCTTGTTCTGTCGTTACTAAACCCGTACCTTCTTATGCTGTTGTTGCAGGTAGTCCTGCAAAGATTATAGGTGTAAGATTCAGTAAAGAACAAATAATGCAACATGAGGCTATTCTTTATCCTGCAGAAGAACGGATGAGTGAGGCGCAGATTGACCAACTCTTCCAAGATCATTTTTCAGGTCTGAAGGTTATAGGTACTAATCAAATTAGTGATGAAGACCTCCAAAATATGATAAAAGCAAAAAAGAAAAAAGGAATTCCTGTTTATTCATGAATAGCAGTACCAGAGTCATAGTCAACACATTATCACTATATGCCAATATGGTTGTGACGATGGTTGTTCAACTCATAGCAGTGAGGCTGATATTTAAGGCTATGGGGATGGTTGACTATGGAATTTATAATATCGTTGCAGGGAGTGTTGTTGCTTTGTTGTCGTTTATGAATGTTGCCATGGCTGCTGCCACACAGCGGTATCTTTCGTATGCTATGGGGCAAGGTGATGCAGCGCTACTCAAGGAAACTTTTTATTTAAGTGTGGTATTGCACTTGTTCATTGGAGTCATCGTGTTGTTGCTTATTGAGGGAATCGGAGTATATTATGTGAATTATGTACTTATTGCCCCTGAGGCACGCTTGTCTGCTGCCAATATTCTATTGCAGTGTATCACGATCAGTACCTTCGTAAATGTCATAACAGTGCCGTACGAAGCGGATATCAATGCCAATGAGAACATGGTAGCAATTGCAGTGATAAATATTTTAGACTCTGTCATGAAATTAGGTGCAGCTATTTATCTCATGTACACACCTTATGATAGATTGATTGTTTATGGAGTGTCTATCATGTCAATAGTTATCATCACATTAGCTATAAAGCGGATTTATTGTCATGTGAACTACAGCGAAGCTCATTTTTCATGGCACAAGGTGACAGATTTCTCATTGATGAGAAAAATTGGTTCATTTGCGGGGTGGAATCTCATTGGGACAGGTTGTGGAACCGCCCGTTACCAAGGTGTCCCAATGATTTTGAATCAGTTTTTTTATATCACTATTAATGCGGCTTATGGTGTTGCTCAGCATGTTAATGGGTTATTGCTGTTCTTTGCAAACACCATTGTGCGTGCAATTCGTCCTCAGATTGTGAAGAGTGAAGGTTCTGGCGACAGACAACGCATGTTGAGACTGTCTGTTACTGCATGTAGGATTACTTCTCTTATGGTAGCCTTCATGGCTATACCTTTATTCATCGAGATGAAACCCATATTGACTCTGTGGCTTGGAGAGAATGTTGGTTCTGAATATGTGATGTTTTGCCGTTGTTTTCTTGTAATTGTATTTATGAATCAATTGACTATAGGTCTTCAGATTGCATTAGAGAGTGTTGGTAAAATACGGACTCTGCAGTGTGTCGTTGGTTCTATGCATATTTTGGCACTGCCTTTAGGATGGATATGTTTCAAGTTGGGTATGCCGCCTGTGGCAATTATGCTTTGTATTATAGTTGAAGAAGTCCTTGCTGCCTTTGTAAGAGTAGCAATAGTGCATCACTACACAGGATTAAACTCTGCTGATTTTATACTTCATACTCTGTTGCCTTGTTTGTTTTCTGTTTTAATTGTGCTAGTGGTGTTATACTATTCTTCAGCACAGATATTGTTTATGCACCCATTGCTACATATAGTGATAGTGACAGCAGTCTCTTGTATTGTCTTGGGAGTTTTGTCAAGTAGTGTACTTCTGACAAAGCAAGAATATGGTGTAGTCAAGGATTTTTTTACCAAAGTGATAACAAAATTAACAGTTAACGCAAGATGACGTCAATGATTGGAACTTTGGACATTCGGCAACAAATAGGAAATTTGCTTTTTTTCCTTCTCATATTGGTTATTGTACTTGATCCAACAAACACCGTGCTACATCTGAAGGACGTGTTCTTTGTGTTGTTGTTAGGTTATAGTGCTATAGCGTATAAACCAGACATGAGGTATTGTATACATATTCTATTTGCATATACGGCTGTTGTTGCGTCATATTTCTTTGCTGAGCTACAGGGCAATACAATGAATATGGAAGAATGTGTTTCCATATTAAAAGCATTTGCTCCGTTATTTATGTTGCCGTGGATTCGAAATTACAATGTGATTAAACTGGCTATAATTCCAACATGTCTTGCCTGTATCATGATTGTTGTAATGTATGTTGTGTCAGCAAACATTGAAGGAGCGGAATACGCTATTTATCTTTTTGCAAAAGCCCATGGCGAAATGATTTTAGTTGGAGATAGGTATATAATGGGAATTAGGTTTCCAAGTTTCTACCTAAAATCATTCGTAGATTTGATGTTCACGCTCTTTTTGGTGTTCTATTATTTGTTCAATTGCAAGAAACTATGGTTGCGTGTGATTCTTCTTTTGGGTGCGTGCTTATTTACTGTGGCATTCTTCTGTAGTGGAACCCGCAGTACGATGCTGCTTCCGTTATTCATGCTATGCATGGTGACATATGCTTCGGTAATGAAACGACGCAAAATAAAGTATTTGGTATATCCTATATTATTTTTTGCAGTGATAATGTTTCTTGCGTTGATTGTGGTATTAGCTTCGGAGCGAGGCGAGTTCTCAAACGACGTGAAGTTTGCGCACCTGACATCATATATGAACCTCTTGTCTGAGCATCCACTTTACTTTATTTTGGGACAAGGGCCTTCAACATTGTTTTATTCAGACGGTTTCCGTCGCATGACGGATCTAACGGAGTGGACTTATATAGAATTGTTCCGTGTGTATGGTTTGTTTGCCTTCCTAATCTTATTTGTTGTCCTTCATCCGTTATATCGTCTATGGCGCTATTTGAGATGTAGTTCTAAGGTACTTGGTATTTGGGCCACATATATTGCTTACATATTTATTGCCGGAACGAATCCGTTATTACTCTCCTCTACGGGTATGATAATGATTTTGGCAATTTATTCTTACACTGAAGATGTGGAACGACAATATGGTGAACAAATTCAAAGAAGTAGGAGTGTAGTATAAAAAATATGTTTCGTCATGGAAAGACAAAAGGTAGCTGTGTTGATGGCAACATATAATAGTGAGGCGTACATGCGTTGTCAGATAGATTCCATCTTAGCTCAGAAAGATGTTGAGGTGAGTCTTTTGGTGCGTGATGATGGCTCAACAAAAGATAAAACCTTGGATGTACTTCGCGAGTATGCCGATAGAGGTTTGCTCAGATGGTATACAGGCGATAACTTGAAATCAGCACGATGTTTTCTGCAACTATTGCGAGATGCACCACAATCAGATTACTATGCTTTTTCTGACCATGATGATTACTGGATGCCAGAGAAGTTAAGTGTTGCTGTCAGTGCAATTTGTGATGCAGGTACTACTCCCGCCCTATATCTATGTCAGCCTCAAAATGCAGACAACGACCTAAATCCTTTACCAAATAAATTATTCCGACCATACGGAGGTTTTGCAGAGTCATTGATTTATGGTTTTGCAATGGGTTGTACGATGCTCATGAACAATGCGATGAGAGATATTGTAAACTCATACATACCAGATTTTCTTTATATGCATGATGTGTGGATTTATTCACTTGCTTATGCTGTTGGAGCACGTGTGGTGTGGGACCAACACCCTCATACGCTAAACCGTCAGCATGGCGATAATGTAGTAGGACTTGGGCAAAACCGATGGTATATGGTGAAGCGTCGGCTGAAACGATTTCTTGCAGGCGAGGAGATACGCTACTGTCAGGCAAAAGAAATACAACAGGCCGCATTTGAAATTATGCCAGAAGAAAACCGTATAGTTCTTGAGCAATTCCTACAAGCTAAACATAATCTGTCAAAGCGACTTAGATTAATGTTTAATCCAAAATTCCGTTGCAGTGATAGGACCACTCAATATCTCTTTTGGATAAATCTGCTGTTTAATAAATATTGATGTCGTATGAATCCTAAAATTACAGTCATAACTGTTTCTTACAATAGCGCCTCTACCATAGAAGAGACTATACGTAGTGTGATTTCACAGGATTATCCACTCAAGGAATATATCATCATTGACGGTGCTTCAACAGATGCTACTGTTGAAATTATTCAACGCTATTCTCATGCCATTGATTTTTTTGTCAGTGAACCAGATAAGGGAATAAGCAATGCTTTCAACAAAGGTATAAGTCATGCCACGGGCGACTTGATTGTCTTGATTAATTCTGATGATTATTTGATGCCTGGTGCTTTGCAGAAGGTAGCAGATACGTGGGATGGTAAGAGTGAGATATGGAGTGGTAATTATCTGGCATATAATGAAGAGACAAATCAGAAGTTCAGAATTCGTCCGTCGCTCTCATTTCCGACGATGCCGTTCTTCAAGCACACGGTACATCAAGGTCGATTTATCACTCGTTCATTGTATGATAGACTAGGTGGATATGATGAAAACGTAAAGGTCCCCATGGATTTGGAGTTTCTCATGCGTGCTACGCGCTGTGGTGCTTCGTTTCAGTATGTTGATACGGATGTTGCTGTGTTTAGACTTGGTGGCAAAACCGATGAGAGCATATTAGGAAAGAAGGATGACTATCTGTATGTCGTTCGCAGAAATGGTGGAAGTGCGTTACAAGCTTATCTCTATTATTCTTTTTTGGTTATCATCAAAGAAACGAAAAAATTATTGAGTAAAACTGGGTGCGATATAGTGCATAGTTTGCGTTATAAGCAATCAAACGAAAAATCCGTTTTGTAAGGATTTGCGCTTTTATTTCGCGTTGTTTTTGTTAAGTTTGGTTAAGTATTTCCTAAACTTAACTTTGTTTGACCACACTTTCTTGAAGTAGGTTGGTATGAACACAAAGAACAGGTAGCCGTATGCCTCAAGGGTGTTGTACCCGAAAATCTGTTTGTAAATTTGGGCGTTGTACTTGATGAGTTTGAATTTTTTGCTTGACACCGACCCATCTGCTATGCGATAGTAGCCTATTGGTTCAGTCACTCCGTAAGCTTCTTTACATTCCTTCATAAGGGTAAGGAACAATGCCCAATCCTGGCGCTTGCGAATGGTTGGCATGTAGAATTTGCCATATGGTTTTGTGTCGTACACGGCAGTGAGACAACCTATTTTGTTATCGCGCTTCAAGTCAGAGAGGGTGAGGTGGGCTGGTGCATCAACCATTCCGATGATGTTGTTGTCGTCATCACACTGAAGGTACGAACCATAGCTAAGCGTGCAATTCTTCTCCTGCATAAACTGGATTTGCTTTTCTAGTTTGGTGCTATACCATCGGTCGTCGCAGTCACAGAAAGCAATGTAACGTCCTTGTGCCTGTTTGATACAATTGTTTCGCGAAGCACCCGAACCTTGGTTCTCGTCGAAGAAGAACGCCTTGACCCTCTCATCACGTTTCTGGTATGCCTTAATGGTGGATATCACATCAGGGTTGGTGGAATGGTCATCGGTGATGATAAGTTCCAGATTGGAGTATGTCTGTCCCAACACACTCTCAATACTTTCTGCCAGGTGCTTATCGTTGTTATAAGTTGGCATTATCACCGAAACCAATTCTTGTTCCATATTCATTAAAGAAGCAAGTGCAAAGATAGTAAAAAAAATGTTAAACCACAAAAAAAGATATGTACCCGAATAGTTAAAACTTTCTAAAGGTAAGTGTGTCTTGGTCGGAATTGATGAGGCTTAAGCAACTGTTTGAGAGAGTTATGATACGCATCCTTCCGTTTCCAGCGCCATGATTTCTTAAGTGATACTCTTTTGTTTGTTGGTCTGTGACCTTGGTATCGGTATTTGCTTTGGGTATGTACACCCCTGTTATTAAAAGGCTGTCTGCGCGATGACAGAAGGTGCAACGTATTTCGTCTGTCGCTCTTGTTTGGTCGTCAACGTAGTTTTTGTGTTGCATGTACAGCAGTTCCAGATTCACATTATAGAAGAGTCCTGTGTTTTTGTCACCTTTCATTTGTCCTTGTGTGTCTTTCCACTCCATCAGTTGCCATTGTCCGTAGAGTTTTCCATTGTGGTCCACTCTGTCGCAAGCGCAGTTCAGTAGTTGAAGTGTGACACATATCCCCGTCAGGATTGATAATGTTATCTTATGTCTCATAGTCCTTAAAATAATTTTCCGATTTTACGAACAGAGAGACTGATTCCCATGCTTTTGCTCAGCAGTTCCCCTGTGTTCATTCCCCATGCGCCGGTGATGCTCCACCCCCGCAGTGTTTTGTTTTGTGGTTTGTAAGAGAGTTCTGCCAACAAGTAATTTTGATACATTATGTCTCGTGTCGGCAGATCATATGTGCCCCATGTCTTGAGATGCGAGTATTTGAGTCGGTAACTGATTTCCTCTGTTGGGTTACCTGCAATAGCCAGGTGCAGTGCACGCACTCTGTTATATTTGAATGTGAGTACCCCATCGTTGTTGTAGATAGGCGAGAGCAAGAGAGGGTTTCCCATTGCTTGTCCCCAGTGTTGCCAAGCCCCGTAAATATGGTTATTGTAGTAACTATCTTTCCCGCTTATCTGATATGGTAGTACGTTGTTTTTGTCGTGATAGACGCCACTTGCTTGGTCGTCTGTTTTCAGATATTCTGCCACCACCTTATCCACGAAAGGATTCTTTGGCAGTTCGCATTCTATTCCCCATAGCATATCTCTCCAACCATACTGTACGAACAACTGGCTATGGTCTTCAAAGAAGTGTTCTGCATAGGCCTTTGCGCTCCATCCGTGTCCGTGGTACATCACGTCGAAGTACCAGTTGCCCGCTTGGTTACCCTCCACGTTGCTGTAGTCTCCATCGTTCACGTCAGCTCCACCGAAGAAGAAGGCATTCCAGAAGTTTTTTAGTCCATTTCCGAGGTTATAGTTATTGGGTATTGCCTTGTTGTCTTCGTCGGTTCTGTCACTAAGGTTAAATCCATATCCACCAAACTGTGCTGCCATTTCCAGTCCTATAGTACCAGTGAGTGGAAACACCTCCTGTTTTCCCACTTGTAGGTACCCGGCTTTGTTATGAAAGAGTGCGTGACGTGTGTATTGGTGTTTTTTTGTGTCGGCTGTCACGAAGTCGTCTGTCCAGTTCCAGTCAGTTGTCATACCATAAGAGAGGTGTCCCTTCACCCTCACCCAATCATTTGTGAAGTGCCATACCCACCAGTTGGGCAGGTCAATTCTCACTTGTGGAATAGGTCTGTAGTTGTTTGAGAGGGTTGCGCCTCCCGAGCTGAGCTCGTCATTAAGCATCTCTGCAGGTGTTTCCTTTGCACCGATGGTCAGTCGTGTGTTTTTGTATTGCAGCAGTCCGTATGCTTGTTGCACCACAAACTTAGATGTGTATTGCATTGGTACTGCCAGGTCGAGTCCGTATCCCACCTTCCAGAGTCTTGTTGAGTCATTTTTACTGTCTCGTGTTAGTTGCATTCTCAGATATCCACTGTTAGGTTGTATAGATGAGAGTCCATATTTCCCCGCCGATATCCAGAATGGTGCTTCCTCGCCATTGCTTGTCACAGCATTCATCTCCACCATGTAGTCACAGTCTTTGATCAGCCGATTGTTTTGTGCTGATAGGTTTTTATTACTTATCAGGCATAATGCCATCACCAACACCCACGTTGAGAGTTGAGTAGGCCAATTCACGAGCATCAGTTTATTGACCCCACGAGTGAAAGCCGTATAGAGCCATCTCCAGTAATTCTTTTCTTGCATCATGTAACTATTTACAAATCCTTGATCCACGAATACATTCTTCCATTGTCCGCCTTGTGCTTTATGGCATGTTACTGCGTAGGCATATTTTATTTGCAAAGCATTGAAGTAAGGGTCTTCACGCATGGCTGCCATTCGTTTTCTCCAGTTCTTTATGTGCATATAGTCTTCCATTATGTTTTGGAATAGTTTCTCATTCTGTTCACGTGTGAGTGATGGTGATTCGCTTTGCAGTGTGTCGAGCAACACCTTCACCTCGAATTCCTCCTCTTCGCTGTAATCAGGGAAGACCACGCTCACATCAGCAAAATGGAACCCATACCTTTCCTCTTCTTCCCACATCCTATCCACGATTGCGATATCTCCATTTGCAATAAAACTATTTTCGTTTTCCAGCCAGTAGTAGTTGTTTTTAGCAATCATGATTATCTCTCCACACTCCAACACGTCTTCGTAATCGAGTATGCGTGCTCTCACACCGTTGTTATATATGTTTGCACGTTTATTGCTTCGGCAGATGATGGCGGTTTGTTCTATGCCGTCTGTGTCGTAACAATCCGAGATGGCGTCAATCAGTTCATTTCCCATGATGTTTTCTACGTCTTTCTTGAATACGGGTGAGAACGGACTGAAGTCCTCATCGTTGATTTTCTCCCTCAACCGTGTTGCATTGGCGAGTATGTACGACTTTTTTTCCTGCCTCACCACCTCCGTGAGGTTTGCTTTGCACACGTCTAATCCCATTGCCTCCAACACCTCCTCCGTCAAGGCGGGACTCTCCTGCTCTCCTACGGGTGGTAGTTGGGCGGTGTCGCCGATCAACATGAGTTTGTTTCGAGCCATTGGTTTGCTAAACACATATTCTATCAAGTCCTGCAACACGTTCACATCACCACCCACTCCCATGTCAATCATCGATGCCTCATCAACGATGTACAATGTGTCTTTTGCTTTATTGGGCGACAGCCTACCACATGGTATGTCTGTATCTTTTCTCAGGTTATAAAGGTAGATGTATTTATGAATGGTGAATGCAGGGTGGTGAGCATAAGTAGATAACACCTTTGCAGCCCTGCCTGTAGGTGCTAATAGCACACACTTCTGTTCCATCTCCCTCAAAGCACCAACCACAGCACTCACTATACTGGTCTTTCCTGTTCCGGCATACCCCGTAAGCACTAGACACGGGGTGTCAGAGAGAAGAAACTCGGCAAAACTGTCAATGACATGGTTTTGCTCGTTAGTAGGAACATGCCCGAAATGAAATTTTATAAGGTCAGTTATGTAATTTTTCAACATTTTTTTGAAAAAAGTGAAAGAAATAATTGATAAGCAATAAACTTTTTGTATCTTTGTGGTCGCAAATATACAAAAATATATTGAAAAAACATATAAAAATGGAAAAGAAGAAAATTTTTAATTGGACCTTACTTGCATGTGTTGTTGGTCTGTTCGTTGTATGCTTCATGAGTATTTTCAACGAGATTCATTTTGATGAGTTGAGACGGGCAAGAGAGGAACAAGTCATCAAACGTCTCATGCAGTTGCGCGATGCACAGGAGAAGTACCGTATCAGTAATGGTGGTAAGTATTGTAACGACATCGATTCACTCATTTATTGGGTGAAGAACGAGCGTGCCATAGATAAGGTTATTAAGGATGGTGACCTCACTGACGAAATGCTTGCAGATGGTCTTACGGAACAAGAAGCCGTTCGTCGTGGACTCATTCGTCGTGACACTGTTTACATATCAGCTTACGAGGCATTAGGTATCTCTAATCCAGACTCGCTCAAACTTGTTCCTATAGGTAGGGAAGGAGCGCTTATTCAGTTGAAGGTGCGTGGTTATTACAACGAGCGTGCACAGCAAGACGAACAGTTATGTGAAATCCGTGCCAACATAGACGACTACATGGACGGAGCCGACTCTAAGATGTTGTCTAATTACAAGGATGAACTCAAGAAACGTTACAAGTCATACACAGACTTCGACGACAGTGAGAAAGACTGGTTTGGTCTTCGGATGGGCGACCTCAACGACTCATCTAACAAGATGGCTGGTAACTGGGAATAAAAAAACTGAAATTAACCGAACCATAACAGCGGTGGTCCACGAAATGTGGGTCATCGCTGAATTCGTTTTTCTTACCATGTTCAAGCACTAATAATCCCTCCTCTTTCAGCACTCCCGACTCCATCACCAGTTGTGGTATGTTTGCAATGTTAGGCAACGTATAAGGAGGGTCTGCAAAGACGAAGTCATACTTCTCTCTCATTCCGAGTTTCCGAATTTCCGAAAACACATCCCTACACATCACCTTCCAGTTTCTGTCGCCTAGTTCCTTACATATTTTATTTATGAACTTATAGTGGTCGAAGTCTTTCTCTATGCTCACCACCTTACTGCATCCACGCGAAATCAGTTCCAAGCTGATGCTTCCTGTCCCAGCAAATAAGTCTAATGCAGTGGGAGCAGTTCTGAAATCAACGTACTTACTTTCCAGGATGTTAAACAATCCCTCTTTCGCAAAATCAGTTGTGGGACGTGCCTTGAAAGAATGAGGAACGTCAAACCGTTTGTGTTTATACTTGCCAGCTATTACACGCATAATTTTTTTACATTCTTCTTCTCGTTTGAGCACCAGGAGGAGGTCCGTGCATTGTCCTGCCGTCAGGCCCTTTCATATTTTGCAAGGCAGCCTTCTCATCACTTGTTCCCATGGCGTTCCTGCCACCGAACATGCTGAACTTATAAATCACCCGTAACATTCCGTATTGATAGATGTTGTTTGAACGCGAGTCGCTGCTCATCAAGGCATTTATGGTTCTGCTTATGTTACTCTGTTCGCCGAGGATATCATTCACTTCGAGTGCTATGGTGAGCGCCTTTCCCTTCAGCATGCTGTGCGAGAGTTGTGCGTTCCAGAGGAGTTCATTCGTGTTCATATTCTCCTGTGCATAACCACGACGACTGCTCATAGCCACGTCCGTAGTAATGGTTGTTCCCCAAGGCATAGAGTACTGCAGTTCTGCTCCGTAGGAGAATCGCCACGTGTCAAGGTTACCATTACTGATTATGTTATTGCGCGAGTGGTTGTAGTCCAAACTACCATTGAGTGTTATCTCAAACACATCCCTTCTGTAACTCAGTTCCAGGTTATCTCCCACGCCCAGAGTCTTGGTTGTTGACTTCTCGTAGTTATTCATACCCACGCTGTTACTATAGTTCAGTCGTGCGAAGTTATTAAGCGTGAAGTATTTGTTTGCCATGTCGAGTGGTGTGTTAAATCCCAATCCACCATTTATGTTCCAGTTGCCATCCATATTCTCTGGTTTTGTGGTCCTCACACCCGTTGTCTCATCATACTCCACTGCATTACCGATGTAGTGTTGTGTGATGGTACCTCCGAGGAAAGCGAAGTAACTACGACTGGTCTCTGCATTATATGTGTTGAAGTGTCCACGCATTTGGTGTTCGAAGGCAGGTTTCAGGTTAGGATTTCCTTTGGTTATGTTGAGAGGGTTGGAGTCATCGGTTATGTCGAGCAGGTCGGTGAGGGCAGGCTGACTCATACGCCCCCAGTAGTTTAGACGTAAGGTAGTCATCTTGTCGGGGTTATATCTGAAGTCGAGCCGTGGAGCCACGTTGAATTGTTTTTTTGTGATGTAATAATTCTTACCCTTGAACGTATAGTCCAATGACGTATTGATAGGTACTACATCTACTCCAGCACTTAAGTTGATCTTATCTGTCACATGTCTCACGGCCAGTGAAGCGGTGTGTTGATAAGTCTTATAGAGAGAATTTTGTGAGAGTGTATCGTCTGCATCTCTCTGTCGCGAGTATCTGCTGTCCATATAGTTCAGTATGGCATCGATGTCATACCTATAGTTACTTAGTGCGTTGTAGAGGTCGTTGTAAGCAGCACTACCATAAGAGATGCCGTCACGATCGTTTTTGTTGTAACTATAACTGAACTTATAACTCATCTGCAGATAGGTCTTGTAGGCCACGGGTTCGCTGTATGTGAACTGAGCCGACAGACTGCGTGTGCGTGCAGGTGTGTTATAGTATCGGTTGTTTATCTCTCCTGCTTTCCCGCTTGCAGGGTAAGCAATCTCTGCAGCAGAGAGTTGTTTGTCTTCTTTGTTGTTGAGCGAGCCATCTAGTCGCAGAGTCACGTTTCTGCCGTCGTTGTTGAGCTTACGGTTGAGTTGCACCATACCATTCAGTTGGTTGCTCATGCTGTACGTCTGAGACCTACTGGTGTTGCTGTTCACCAGACTGTCAAGTCGTCCAATCGCTATATTGACAGGGTCAGAGTTGAATGTGCTATCTGCACTGCTGCTGTAGCTACGGTTACGTGCGAAGTTATATCTTGGACGGAACATGATATTCGTCATCGTGTCAGGTTTCCACTCCAGACGCATTTGCGTGCTGAGGCTGATATTACTTGTTTTGCTCCGACTCATGCTCTCACCAAATGCACCCGTCTTGCTGACGAAGTTCTGCGTGTGTGTCTCGTTCACCACGTCGCTACCATTATAGTTCAGCCGTGCGCTACCATTCAAGTCGAGTTTGTCTGTAGTGTTAGAGAAGTGCCCCATGATGTTTTTTCTTGCTTGCAGACCGTTGTTGTTTCTTTCCCAACCACGACCGCCAGGACCACCAAATCCCATATCGCCCACGTTGTTCATCCCGCCCATGATGGCAAACTGATGCCCGTCAGTAAAACGCATGAGGTTAGCACGCGAGGTGTAGCGATGCTCCGTACCAGCGGCAGCATTCACTTCACCAAACCACCCCTGGTTCATACCTTTCTTCACGCCAATGTCCAATACCGTTTCATCTTCCCCGTCGTCGATGCCAGTGATACGAGAGAGATCGCTCTTTTTGTCATAAGTCTTTATGTTCTCCACTATGTTGACAGGTATATTCTTCATGGCCACCTCCGTGTCATTGAGGAAGAACTCCTTGCCATCCACCATAATCTTCTTCACCTCCTTACCGTTGATGGTCACCTTCCCGTCAGCATCCACCTGTGCGCCAGGTAGTTTCTTCACCAGCGCCTCCAACGTGCTACCCTCAGGTGTGCGGAATGCGCTTGCGTTGAAGATGATGCTGTCGCCAGATACCTTCACCTTGGCCGCGTTGGCAGAGACGACAGTTTCGTTCAGCATCACTGTATTCTCAGACAGAGTGATGAATCCTAAGTCTGTATGTTTCTTTGTCTTGCTGAGAGAGAACTCCATTGTCTGTTGTTTCGTCTCGTATCCCACATAAGTGATTTTCAAGGTGTATTTTCCCTTTTCAATACCCTTCAGTGTGAACGCACCATTGGCATCGGTAGCCACTCCATAGATCATCTTTCCTCCCACGTCAATCAGTTGCACTGTAGCGGCAATGATGGTCTCCTGCGACTGCTTATCTACCACCACACCACTCACCGAATAGGGACCATTTGGGTTAGGATTGAGAGCAGAGAGTTGTGATACTTGGGTAAAAAGAAAGAAAGTTAATAGAAGATATAAATTTTTCATTGTTTGTGAAATGTTATAATTTTTGCAAAGTTATTGTTTTTTTCCCTCGTTGCCAAATAAAAACAGTTAATAAAACAAAAAAACCTCCCTTTTATTGGGAGGTATGTAAATGCAGAAAACAGTTGGGATACCAGGATTCGAACCTGGAATGACAGGACCAGAATCTGTAGTGTTACCATTACACCATATCCCAATTTCCGTTGCAAAGTTACGAATAAGCGAGCATAAAAACAAATAAAAAACGAAAAATTTTTGTTTTTCATGTTTTTTTATTTGGATTTGTCAAGCGAGAGTAACTTGCGCGTAGTGAAACGAAAGTTTTGAAAATGCGTCGAACCGAATGCAGGGCCAAAGTAGAGAACTTTAAGGTAGTGAAAAGACTATAAAAATTATGTTTTTTTATTTGAATGTTTGTAAACTCTCCAGTTTTTCATTATTTATGAAATAAAATTGGTGGTATTGTTAATTTTTTGTAACTTCGCAGAATAAATAGCATCGTCATCAGAGACGACAAAAAAGATATTTATAAAATAGAAAACCATAAAGAAGGATGATACAATCAATGACGGGCTATGGTCAGACCGTGGCCGTGTACGAAGGGAAGAAAATACACGTGGAGATTAAGTCGCTCAATAGTAAACAACTTGATCTGACAACTCGTATCGCTCCATTCTATAGAGAAAAAGAGATGGAGATACGTCAGCGCATCGGTGGTGTGCTGTTGCGTGGAAAGGTGGACTTCGCACTGTGGGTAGAGGTTGGCGATTCGGACACATCGGCAACACTCAATCGTACTGTCGTGGAGAGTTATTACAAACAAATACAAGCAATAAGTAAGCAGTGTGATATACCTGAACCTGAGGATTGGTTCGCTACCTTACTGCGTCTGCCGGATGCCACTACCAAAACAGAGAAGGAGACACTCTCTGCAGAAGAATGGAGTGTCGTCAGTGGAGGAATTGATGAGGCTATCAACCAGCTCGTCTCGTTCCGCTCGCAAGAGGGTGCTGCGCTGGAAAAGATATTTATAGAGAAGATAGAGAACATAACCAACCTGTTGGCAAGCATTGAACCGTACGAACAGCAACGCGTGGAGAAGATACGTCAACGCATCATAGATGCCCTCTCATCACTTCCAGAGGTGAGTTACGACACAAACCGACTGGAGCAGGAGATGATTTATTACATAGAGAAATTGGATATCTCTGAGGAGAAACAACGGCTCGCAAATCACCTCACTTATTTCATGGAGACTCTGCATGGAGAGGTGGGGCAAGGAAAGAAACTGGGATTCATAGCACAGGAGATGGGTAGAGAAATCAACACCACCGGTAGTAAGTCTAACCAAGCGGAGATGCAAAATATAGTGGTGAAGATGAAGGATGAACTGGAACAGATAAAAGAACAGGTGCTGAATGTGTTGTGAGAGATGACAGATGAGAGACGAGAGACAAAAGATGAAAGGTAAACTAATAGTGTTTTGTGCACCAAGTGGCACGGGTAAGTCAACAGTCATACAGTGGCTTATGACGGAACACAGGGAATTGAATATGCATTTCTCTGTGTCTGCTACCAGTCGTCCACCACGTGGACAAGAACAGAACGGAGTGGAGTATTTCTTCAAGACGCCTGATGAATTCAGACAACTCATCAACGAAGGAGCGTTTGTGGAATATGAGGAGGTCTATACTGACTTCTTCTATGGCACACTGCGTTCGCAGGTGGATAGTCAGTTGGAACGTGGAGAGAACGTGGTGTTTGACCTCGACGTGAATGGGGGTGAACGAATCAAAAACGAGTATGGAGAGAGAGCCTTGTCGGTGTTCATCATGCCACCAAGCATAGACGAACTGCGACGACGTTTGATAGCACGCAATACAGATTCTGCAGAGAAGATAAACGAGCGTATTGCTCGTGCTGAGTACGAACTGGGAGAGGCAGAGAAATTTGACGTGAGAGTGATGAACGATGACTTGGAACAGTGTAAGGAGAGAGTATTTGAAATCATAAAAACATTTTTAGAGGAATGAAGAAATTATATGTATTGGTGATGACGGCGCTCGTAGCGACCGGGTCACTGTACGCACAGTTACACCGACGACTGGCTTACACCACTCGTGTGGGAGAAAAGATGAGCGTGGAAGTGTATAACAACACAGATAGAGAGGGGTTCACCATCATCATGCCTAAAGAGGTTACGGGTGAGGAACTGGTGCTTGGCTATTCAGACTCAGGCAGTTTTGATTACGACAGTGCTCCCGAGAACTTGAAATGGTGGTTGGGAGAATATCAACGACAGATAGACTATTTAAATAAAAACGAGAACACTCAACGTTCGTCTCTCAACCCTAAACTATCCTCCTCCGTCGCTCCACTCTTAACCAGCCACTGGACTCAACGAATACCTTACAACACAATGTGTCCTATGTACAATGACAGTTGGAGTATGGTGGGGTGTTTGGCTACAGCTATGGCACAGGTGATGTATTACTGGAAATATCCTGAAAAAGGAACGGGTAAACACTCTTATACCTATCAGGGAGAAACCATATCAAGCGACTTCAGTGCACATACCTATAATTGGGAGGCTATGCAAGACGACTATATAGGTACTTACTCAATGGAGTCGGCAAATGCCGTAGCACAACTCTGCTTCGACTGTGGCGTCAGCATCAACATGGCTTACCGCACAACAGCAAGCGGAGCGTACGCTGATGACGTGCCAAATGCGTTGAAAACGTATTTTGGATATTACAAACTGCTAGCAATAAAATACAGAAACAACTATCCAAGTCAGACATCATGGGAGAAGATGCTACGCGATGAATTGGACGCAGGACGTCCAGTGATTTATGGAGGTTCGAACGAAGCTGGCAACAGCGGACACGCTTTCGTGTGCGACGGATATAACGAGGATGGTTATTTCCATTTCAATTTCGGATTTGGAGATGGATATGACGGCTACTTCCTCACCACAGCCATCAACCCTGCAGGCAACGACTTCAGTTACTTGCAAGATGCTATCATAAGAATTAAACCACAGACAAGTGGGATAGACGAGAGAGGAGAGACGAGAGAGGAGAGAGACGAGAGAGGAGATACGAGGGTGTTTAATCTTGCAGGACAACGAGTGGGGGAATATTATAAAGGTATAGTCATAAGAAATGACAAAAAATACATAAATTTTAATAAAAATTAGGCAAATTTATATATTTTTTGTAATTTTGCGACTCAAATGTAAAAAAAAACATATCTTAAAATAAAATAATTATATGAAGAAAAGTTTGGTAGCATTGTGCCTTATGATGATGTGCGTTGTGATGACTGCACAGAACATCACTGGTACGGTGATTGATGACTTAGGGGAAGCAGCAATCGGTGCATCTGTCAAGGTGGCAGGTAGCAAGACTGGTACTGTGACCGACATCAATGGTCATTTCTCCGTAAAAGCCAAAGCTGGACAGAACTTGGTCATCTCGTACGTGGGATATAACACCAAGACGGTGAAGGCAGTGGATGGAATGAAAGTGAAACTGGAAGCCGCTACTCAGCAGGTGGAGGAAGTCGTTGTACAAGGTATGCGTAGCATGGATAAACGACTCTTCTCAGGTGCGGCAGTGAAGGTGAATGCAGAAGACGTGAAACTGGACGGTGTGCCAGATATCAGTCGTGCGTTGGAGGGACGAGTAGCAGGCGTGAGTGTGCAAAACGTGTCAGGTACGTTTGGTACTGCACCGAAGATACGTGTGCGTGGTGCTACATCTATCTACGGAAGCAGTACACCACTATGGGTGGTCGATGGTGTCATCATGGAAAACGTGATTGACGTCAGCGCAGACCAACTTTCTTCGGGCGATGCCGAGACACTCATCTCTTCAGCAATAGCAGGATTGAACTCTGACGATATAGAGAGTTTCGAAATATTGAAAGACGGTAGTGCCACATCTATATATGGTGCACGTGCCATGAGCGGTGTGATTGTAGTGACAACGAAACGTGGTAAGCAAGGACAGAGCAGCATCAACTACACAGGTGAATACACCATGCGTCTCAGACCAAGTTACAGTCAGTTCAATATCATGAACTCACAGGAGCAGATGAGCATCTATAAGGAGATGTATAACGATGGTTGGTTGCCATTCAACAGTTTCCGCAACTCTTCAAGTGGCGTGTATGGTAAGATGTATCAACTCATGAGAGATTATGACCCTGCTACTGGATATGGACTCGCTAATACAGAGGAGGCAATGAACCAATACCTGCGTTCGGCAGAGATGAGAAACACTGACTGGTTCAAGGAACTCTTCAGCAACAGCATAGCAATGAACCACTCCGTCAGCATGACTACAGGTACGGATAAGGCTCAGTACTATACATCGTTCTCATTGATGGACGACCCAGGATGGTCAAAACAAAGTGAGGTAAAACGTTATACTGCAAACATAAACGCAAATTATAACATATCAAAGAAACTCACAGTCAACCTCATAGGTAATGCGTCATATCGTAAGCAGAGAGCACCAGGAACAAACTCCAGCAAGACAAACAATGTGACGGGAGAGGTGAGTCGTGACTTCGACATCAACCCTTACTCTTATGCTCTCAACACATCAAGAACACTCGACCCTAACACGTTCTATCAACGCAGTTATGCTCCGTTCAATATATTATATGAATTAGACAATAACTACATGGAGTTGGACGTGGTGGATTTGAAGTTCCAGGGAGAGGTGAAGTATAAACCAATTAGTAAGGTGGAACTCGGCCTGGTGGCAGCATATAAATATGCCAACACACTGCAACAACGCTTCATTACAGACAAATCAAACTACGCATTGGCATTCCGTGCAATGGACGACGCTACGATGCGTGATTCAAACCCTTGGCTCTATACAGACCCTGACGACGTCAACTCACTGCCTATCAGTGTGCTCGACGAAGGCGGATTCTATCGTGAGTATAAGTACAAACTGAACGGATGGAGCCTTCGTGCCACAGCAGCATATAACGATGTGTATAACGACGACCACATCGTCAACGTGTTCGGGGGTATGGAACTCTCCGACTACACACGCATAAGTAGTTCGTTCAACGGCGTGGGAATGCAATACGATATGGGTTACCTAGCTAATTACAACTACCTCTACTTCAAACAGGCATCAGAAGAAAACAGCATGTACTACGGCCTGAGCAATTATTATGATAGAGACGCAGCCTTCTTCGGCAATGTGAACTACTCTTGGAAACGACGCTATTCAATCAACGGAACACTCCGCTATGAAGGTAGTAACCGTATGGGTAACACCACACAAGCACGTTGGTTGCCTACATGGAACGTGTCGGGAGCATGGAACGTACACGAAGAACCATTCTTCGAAAAACTCACCCCAGCACTCTCACACCTCACCATGAGAGCATCTTACTCACTCACAGGTGATAAACCTGCCGTTACGAACGCACAAATAAAGATTTATAGTCAAAACATCTGGCGACCATTCACAAGCGACAAGGAGACAGCACTCACCGTGTCAAGCTTCGCAAATAACTCACTCACATACGAGAAGAAACATGAGTTCAACCTCGGATTCGATGCCGATTTCTTGAATAACCGACTGAATTTCACCTTCGATATCTACTGGCGTGACAACTACGACCTCATCGGTCCGTTACGCACAACAGGTATAGATGGTACTACAACGAAATACGCTAACGTGGCAGATATGAGTTCAAGAGGTGAGGAGTTCTCTATCTCCTCAAAGAATATAGTACAGAAAGACTTCTCATGGACTACCGACGTCATCTTCTCACACGTGAGCACTAAGGTCAAGAGACTCGATACAACGGGTACAATGATTGGTGACATGATTTTCGGAACAGGATTCACTATGGAAGGCTATCCTTATCGTTCACTCTTCTCAATCAACTTCCAGGGATTGAATGAAAATGGTTACCCAACCTTCATCAACCGTAACGGAGAACTCACCGTCACAGACCTTGACTTCCAGTCTGACCAACTCGACTACCTCATCTATGAAGGACCGACAGACCCGACCATCACTGGCTCCGTGGGTAATATCTTCAAGTATAAGAATTGGAGACTGAACGTCTTCGTTACCTACTCATTCGGTAATGTGGTACGTCTGGATCCAGCCTTCTCTGCCGCTTACTCTGACCTCACAGCCTCACCTAAGGAATTTAAGAACCGTTGGGTGGTACCAGGCGATGAGAAATACACTAACATACCTGCTATCTTGGATGCACGTGAATATGGTTCAAACTCAAGTCTTGCGTACGCATATAATGCTTATAACTACTCACAGGTACGTACGGCTAAGGGAGACTTCATCCGTATGAAGGAAATCTCTTTAGGTTATGAATTCCCTAAGAAGTGGATTGACCCACTCAAAATCAAATCTCTCAATATGAAACTCCAGGCAACGAACCTCTTCCTTATCTATGCAGATAAGAAACTCAACGGACAAGACCCAGAGTTCTATAACACAGGTGGTGTGGCTATACCTATGCCACGGCAGTTTACGTTCACTCTTAAATTAGGATTGTAATATGAAAAAGATAATATTAGCAACGAAAAATATTGTCCTGGTATTATGCACCATAGCATCAACAGTGGCTATGACGAGTTGTAACGATTTCCTTGACAAGATACCTGATAACCGAGCAGAGGTCAACTCAGTGGAAAAGATAAACAAACTGCTCACAGACTGCTATCCTGTATGCTCGTCAGCATTCTTGGGAGAGATGCTTTCAGACAACGTAGGCGATTATGCTTGGTTCTCCAGTAACGACAATTTCTCTTATGGACATGCTCAACAACAGATGTATAAGTTCGAAGACGTGACACCAGAGGATTGGGATACTCCTTATTGGTTGTGGACTTATTACTACCGAGCTGTGGCAACATCTAATATAGTGCTTGAGAATATCAAAACTCTGAACGCCTCTCTTGATCCACAAGAAGCAGAGGCTCGCCTGTGTCGTGCTTACAGCATGATGAAGTTGGCAGAGGTGTTCTGTATGGCATACGACCCAACAAAAGCAAATGACTACCTGGGACTCCCTTACCCAACGGCTGTGTCAACAGAACTCAACCCACAATATGAACGTGGTACACTTGAACAGTTGTACACTAACATAGCAAACGACATAGAATGGGCTATTGGTGGACAGGAACCACGTCTTAACGAAAACCATTATTCCGTACCTAAGTACCACTTTAACATGAGAGCAGCCTATGCTTTCGCAGCACGATTCTATCTGTATTATCAGAAGTGGGACAAAGCCGTGACTTACGCAACGAAGGCTCTAGGCTCAAACCCTGCCAACATGATGCGAGATATGAGTGCGCTAAAGAACCAGTCAACCAGTGCAGAAGATATATTTAATATGTATATCAACTCGGCAGAGAATTGCAACCTGATGCTCATGACTGCTTATTCGCTCGCAGGACGTAGTTTTGCAAGTGCTTACGCAAGATATAATCATAATACATACATAGACGATAAGGATGGCTACAGTGCCAACACCATCTTCGGTATGTCATCACAGAGTCTTTGGTACTGGCCAAATATGTTATACCACAGTGGTACACAGGGACCTGCTACGTTCTTCCCTAAACTCATGGAGAAGTTCGAATATGCAGATAAGGTATCTGGAACAGGTACTCCACACATTGTAGATTGTGTATTTACAGGTGATGAAACCATCCTAGTACGTGCAGAGGCTAATGCTATTCAAGGCAATTACCAAGCAGCGCTCGACGATGTGAATACATGGGTGAAATCACACACAAAGGAAAGCATGCCACTCGTGAAACGTATAGAACTCACACTAGACACAATCAACGGTTGGTATGATAACGTGAAAAGGCCAATTGAATATACAGACACAGTGCCTTCCACTTCAACAGGACAATGGCAAACCAACACATCAATCAGGAAGATCTTGACTCCACAAGGATTTACTATCACAAAGGGAGACCAGGAAAATCTCATTCAACTGATTCTGCACTTCCGCCGACTCGAGACGATGAGTCAAGGCTTACGATTCTATGACGTGAAACGTTACGGAATAGTGAATATACACTATGTCTTTGACAGCGACCCTATCATATTCCATGCAGGAGACTTGCGTGGAGCCGTGCAGATACCTCTTGCAGTAAGTAATGCAGGTATTCAGAAGAATCCAAGATAAACGAATAAAATACGCGAAATATGAAAAATATATTTAAAGTATTATCAATAGTAGCAGTAGTAGTGGTAACTGTCATACTGAGTGGATGTCGTGAGGACGAACCAAGTTCGCAGAGTATCTTCAATGAAGACTCCACCCCTAAGACAGAGTTCGACTACTGGATACTGAAAAACTTTACTAATCCCTACAACATTCGAATAATATATCGTTATGTTGACAAGGAGACAAATTCAAGTTATAACGTAGTGCCTACAGAGGAATCAAAGGCTCGTGGTATGGCTATTATATTGCGCCATGTATGGCTCGATGCTTATAACGAAGTGATGGAGGATGTAGATAGTAACTTCATGAAGAAGTACTCTCCAAAACTCTTTAAATTCATCGGTTCAAAGATGATTGACAGTACAGGCAAAGAAACACTCGGCGATGCAAGCGGTGGAAGTATCATCAACTTCACAAACGTCAATTCTATTGACTTAGACAACCCTTATGTAGATGTGGATTCAAAGTTGCCATCAAAGGGTGAGCCAATGGACATGAATTACTGGTTCTTTAAGACGATGCACCACGAGTTCTGCCACATCCTCACACAAACGAAGAATTACAACACAGACTTTAAAACGATTGCTGTGGGTACGTATATTCCTGACGACTGGCATAACAGAACTGATGGAGAGATGGTAGTAGAAGGATTCGTATCTGCATATGCTTCCTCTGAGTCAAATGAGGACTTCGCAGAGACTTATGCTTACTACGTGACACACTCAGAGACTGCTTACCAAGAACTCCTCACGTTGGCTGGTGAGACAGGTGCAGACAAAATCAAACAGAAGGTGGAGTTCATACGTTCTTATTGTAATGATGTCTGGGGAATGGACCTTGACAAGGTGCGCGAAGTGTTCATACGTCGTGCGCTTGAGGTGCCAAATATGGATTTGAGAACGTTGGATTAAAGAGTGTTTATGATGTTGCAAAATTAAAGAATAATGAATGTTATGAAAAAGATATTTAAATTATTATCATTGACAACGGTGGTGCTTGCGACAGCAATGACTCTTGCGAGTTGCGTGGAGGAGGTAGGAGATATCTTCGACGGAAAACCTTCTTCTGACGCACGAATCAAAGCTGCAGAGAAAAATCTCAGAGAAGCATTGGTCTCAGCAAAAAACGGTTGGGTGATTCGTTATTATGGTGCACCAGAGACTTACTCTTATGGTGGTTATAACATAATATGTAAATTTAATGCAGACAGTACCGTTACATGCTTGAGCGAACAGATGTATAAAGACAGCAAAGGACTGAAAACCGCTGCTGTGACGAGTCACTTTAAGATAGAACAGAGTGCTGGGTGCATACTCTCATTTGACGAATATAATTCCGTCATACACTATTTCTCTGACCCTGTCAACCCTGACGGATTAGGTGAGACGGGTGTAGGATTTGATGGAGACTTGGAATTCCGAATCCTGAGCGCTGAAACTACTCAAATCCAAATGAAAGGCAAGAAACATGGTGCACGAATCACTATGGTGCCGTTGGAAGAGGATGCTGACTGGTGGACATATTTTGATAATATCAAATATATAGAGTCAGAGATGGTGTTCAATAGTTACAACCTCTACATGAACGATGACACTATCACGGTGACACCTGAAAATCGTTCGTTGAAATTCCGCTATCAGGAGTTTAACGAGGAGGCTGACTCTATGGAAACGGTAGTGCGACAGATTTGTTATATCATAACTCCTGAAGGTATCAGCCTATATAAAGGTTTTGACCTCAACGGAGACTCTGTCACTGGATTTAAATTCATCGACGATGCAGAGTCATACCCTACATTCAATAACCCTTCTGCTAAACTCGTTCCAGAACTGCCAGGACTCGCTAAACAACTCATGAGTGCCGACAACGCTTGGTACATCACTTACAGCCGTTTGGGTGACTATGCTAAATCACAATGGGACTTGATGAAAACAATCATTGACGCAGAGAAAGAAACGCTCAAATTGGCTTACATAGGAAAGAAAAAAGGTAACTTCGGCATTTACTTCCAGTCGGTAAGTAAGAAAACATATAGTTTCGGATATTACTTCAATGCAACGGTATTGGGAGATGACGAAATAAGACTTATGCTGAAGCCTATCACATCAAAGAAAGACTGTGACGGGGACGGATATACTTATTATAACGACTATGGTTATAATTATGCCATTGATCCGTTTGGTAAGTTTGACGTAGGCGGTCGTGTGTTCTCACTGACAACCGACAGGAAGAAGAAACCAACATGGATTGAGATGACTGACGAGGACGACCCTACGAACGTTATCAGACTCATTGCGCTGAAAACAGAATTTCCATTTGATAACTGATTTTGAGAAAATCAAACAAATTGTAAAAAAAATGAACAAAATGTTTTTGTTTTGTTCATTTTTTTTATAACTTTGTAGCTTAATAGAATCAAAAATAGGAACAAGAAAATAAAATAGTTTACGTTATATTAATAAAAAAGAAAGGTTTAGTTATGAAGAAATTCTACGTAATCGCTTTGCTGCTCGCCCTTTTCACTATTGGCGCATCAGCACAAAAAATTCAAATCGGTAACACAACAAAGGCTACTCTCCCCGTAAAGGTAGGTGACACTTTCAAGAAGGACTATGTCATTACAGGCTTCCATAAGGCTGCACCTAAGAAGGGCGTGAAGACTTTTGATGAGGACTCATGGGAACCATACGATTGTGGTAAGGGTACTTACACTCGTTTGGAGGATACAGGTCTCACAGACGTGGAGTCTTTTGAGGCATACATCAACTACCAGGAGTGGGACGAAGACACACTTGTTTTCCAAATCCCTAACTTCCTTGCTGTTTACAGTGGAGAGAACGACTCTGTAGGTAATCCTATTTATCTCTACAGTGATCTTATGTTCAAGGTTGACACTGTGTCTGGACAAATCATCATCCCTGCACAAGACCTCGGAATCTATATCACAGCAACTAATACAAAGACTGGTGAGAGAGTGGATGTTGAGTGTTTCGTCGCAGACGTAGTATGTGGTGGACTCTTTGATGAATATTATGACTATGGTGGCAGTGCAAATCTTGCATTCGGTTCTTTTGAATACTGCCCATATTATTTCTGCGCAGCAGGTGGTTTTGGTTTTGCAAAGGAAAATTTCGCACTTGAAGGAAAAGTTGTTTGGGAGGAAGAAAAACTCTATGCAATCGCTGACTGGGCACACCCACTATTCTATGAAACAGATCCAGAAACAGGAGAAGTGATTGACAACGGTATTCAAACAGACATCTTAGTTTATGCTCAGACATATGCTCCACAACCAAGCATCAAGAAACTGAGATTTGCTGAATGGGGTGCTGGCTACTGGACAAAAGGTGGTGTGGACTTCTACGTAACTCTTGACGAGGCTGACACTACTTCTGTCACTATTGAAGCACAAGAAACTGGCGACACTTATTATGATGAGGAAGAAGAAGTAGATTATGGTTCAATCTATTATATTTCACCACTCTCTCAAATCAATCCAGATGTATGGCCACTTGCGAAGTGCTACAATAGATATGATCCTGAGACAAGAATTGCAGATGTTTATCCTGCATATTTCTGGTATGTAGATGCATCAGAAGGTTCTATAAGTGGTTATTTCTCTTGCTCAACAGACGGTGCCTGCACAAGACTGGGTTGGTACGACCAATTCCAACTCAAGGACATACCAGAGGCAATAGAGAATACAAAGATTGAAAATACTTCTGTAAAGAGCGCTATCTATAACCTCAGCGGTGTACGCGTAAGTAACGATTACAAGGGTATCGTTATCATGAACGGAAAGAAGGTTCTTAACAAATAAATAAAGACCATCACAATAAAAAAACCACAACCGAAAAGTTGTGGTTTTTTTTTGTTACCTTATTTATCTGTCACAGCAAGATAGCGTGAGATGTATTTACCAATGATGTCAAACTCTATATTTACCTTTGTGCCCGACCGAATGTTGTGGAAGTTAGTTATTTCGTGAGTGTAAGGGATGATGCAGACTTGGAAGGTGTCGTTAGTAGGATTGCAAACGGTGAGTGACACACCATTGACCGTGACACTGCCTTTATCAACACAGAAATAACCACGACGGCGCAAGTCCTCATCCGTGTGATACTTAAACGTGTAAACCCAACTGCCATTAGCATCGTCCACCCGTTCACAGACGGCTGTCCCATCAACATGACCTTGAACGATGTGCCCGTCTAAACGACCATCCATCTTCATGGAACGCTCTATATTTACCTCGTCGCCCTCACGCAAATTACCTAAGTTACTGCGGTCGAGAGTCTCCTTCATGGCGGTGACGGTGTAGGTGTCGCCATCAAGACGAACCACGGTGAGACACACACCATTATGTGCTACACTCTGGTCTATCTTTAACTCATTGACAAACGAACAAGTGAGAGTGAAATGCATATTCTCCAGCTCATGCTCTATACGGACCACCTTTGCAGTCTCTTCAACTATTCCTGAAAACATTGTTGAGTAATTCTTTGTTAATTATGTAAATTTCTTAATAACACCGTGCAAATTTACAAAAAAATAATGTTTTGAGAAAAATTTTGCAAACTCAAAAATTTTATACTAACTTTGTGTGATAAATATCAATAAAATAATTTCAGTAAAATAACGTAAAAATTTATACAATGGAATCAAGTTTTTGGTTTGAATGCAAGGTCGCGCTGGACCTTGAAGAAAATGGAAAAATAAAAAAAGTGAGACAGACATACCTTGTAGATTCTATGACCTTTGCTGATGCAGAAGAACGTATCACTGACGAGGTGGGACCATTGAGCAAGGGTGAGTTCATGGTTGAAGATATCAAACGAGCACGATACTCCGAACTGTTTGTCTCTGATGAAGAGGACGACGACAAATGGTATAAAGCCCGCATTGACACACTCTATGTTGACATAGATACGGAAAAAGAAAAGCATATCAGCAGGAACATACTCGTGCAGGCAAAGACCTTGGAAGGTGCACAGAAACGTCTGAAACAAGGCATGCATGGTAGTGTGGAGGATTACGTAGTTATGTCTATTCAGGAAACACGTATCATGGACGTCTTATTTATGGAGGCATGATAAAAGACCAATTACATAAGATACAAGATGGACTACCACGTGATGTCACGCTCGTGGCTGTCTCTAAGTATCATTCTGTTGACTCAATACAAGCAGCCTACGATGCAGGACAACGTGTGTTTGGCGAGAGTCATGTGCAGGAACTCGTGCAGAAAGTACCACAGTTGCCAACAGATATCTCATGGCATTTCATCGGACATTTGCAAACCAATAAAGTGAAATATATAACACCATTCATTTCACTCATACATTCTGTAGATTCACTTAAATTACTGCAAGAGATAGATAAGCAAGCAGAGAAGTGTGAGAGAGTGGTGGATGTGCTGTTGCAAATACATGTGGCTGAGGAAGAGACAAAATTCGGATTCCAAAAAGACGATTTAATTCATACACTTTCTATCATTCACGGACGAGAAAATAAACATTATCGTATAGTAGGACTCATGTGTATGGCAACAAATACGATGGACGAGAACCAAATACATGAGGAGTTTCGTTATGCCAAGAGTATCTTTGATGAGGTGAAGGAAGAGTTCTTCGCTGATGACGACTCTTTCTCACAACTCTCAATGGGTATGAGTGATGACTATATGATTGCTGTTGATGAAGGCAGTACGATGGTGAGGATAGGTAGTAAGATATTCGGAGAACGACAATATGATTGACTATCAACGTGACATACTAAGCGAAATCCTGCGCAAACTGAAACTCACGTTTAAGGCTGACGTGATGAAGGAGATAATGGCTGTAATGGAGATCGCTAAGGTACGCTACCGAACCATCATATTAAAGAAAGAAGATGCGTGTAATCACTTATTCTTCCTGCAGAAGGGATTAATTAGGGTATATAAATTTGACGAAGAAGGCAAACAAGATATAAAAGACTTGATTTGTGAAGGAGAGTTTTTCACAGACGAGGAAGCATTGTTGTCGCATAAGTCATCTGGCTGTGTGATAGAAACCATAGAGCCATCTGTCATCTGTGCGTTTCGTTATGATAAGTTATCTGCCTTGATGCAGACGTCAACCGATATGTGTCATCTATACAATATGTTGCTTCAACAAATACTACAACGAAAGTTGATGCAGATTGACATCTTATCGGCTAAAACGGTGGCAGAGCGTTATAACAAGATGGCTCGTGAAAAATCAGAAATCATACGACGCACTCCAATGAAAAATATAGCATCGTATTTGAAGATTAGACAAGAAACTCTCAGTAGAATCAGATCTCAACAGTGACAACTTATGAAACTTGTAATCCTTGATATACAGACGTGTAGTCCAGATGATTTATTCATCAACGGATTGTCTGACTTGGTGGAAGCTGTGGCATACGGCTACACCTCGCCAGATCTGATATATGAACGTTGCAAAGATGCCGAGATGATTCTCATCAATAAGACGGTGATAGATCGCAAACTGATGGAGCAATTACCACGTTTACGTTACATAGGTGTCTTGGCAACAGGATATAACGTGGTCGATATAGACGCAGCACATGAACGAGGCATCGTGGTGACGAATATACCGTCGTATAGTACAATGAGTGTGGCACAGATGGTGTGGGCACACTTGCTTAATATAGTAAACCGAGTCGATTATTATGCTCAGCAGAACAGAGAGGGTAGATGGTGTAGAAACCAAGACTTCTGTTATTATGACTTTCCGCACCACGAACTCGATGGTAAGGTGTTTGGTATTGTAGGTACGGGAAATATCGGACGTGCAGTGGCTCGCATAGCAGAGGCATTCGGAATGAGAGTCATTGGTGTCAATTCAAAGAATATGAACCAACTGCCTGACCTCCTGCGCGAGAGTGATGTGGTGAGTCTGCATTGCGTGCTTAATGACAAGACGAAGGAACTCATCAACAGCGACACTCTCGCCTTGATGAAACAGTCAGCCATACTGATTAACACCGGACGTGGAGGACTCATCAACGAACAAGACGTTGCCGATGCACTCAATCAAGGCAGGATTGCAGCTTATGCTGCAGACGTGTTGTCCGTAGAACCACCATCGGCAGATAATCCTCTCTTCCAAGCAAAGAACAGCTACCTGACACCACACATAGCATGGGCAACTGTAGAAGCACGGCAACGACTGCTTCACATTGCAATCGATAATATAAGAACATTCCTCAATGGAGAAGAAAGAAACAACGTATGACCGAGTCATAAAATACACTGGATTGTTCGGTGGTGTGCAGGTGCTGACGATGTTGATGAACATAGTTCGCACCAAACTGACTGCGGTGTTTCTCGGACCAGAAGGGGTGGGACTCATCAGTCGCCTGATGAACCTCGTGGAATTGGTGCATCATACTACCGACTTCGGACTCTGTTTCAGTGGAATCAAACACGTCTCAGAGGTCTTCGCTACGGGCAATGAAGAAAAGATACAACACTATATCCGTGTAGTGCGAACATGGTGTTTGTTGTTGGGATTATTGGGAATGATGGTTATGATTGTAGTGTCGCAGTTCATAACATGGACCAACCCACTATACATACTCATCATGGCACCAATGACAGCGACTATGATTGTAACAGGGGGAGAGATGTCAATCCTTAAAGGCACCAAACAACTGAAGAAGGTTGCTACCATATCCATATTCAGTGCACTTACGATGGTGTTGGTTTGTGTACCACTCTATTACTTCATAGGCAAGACCTCAATAGCCATTGCACTCCTGCTGAGCAATATAGTAGTTATGTTTATAACACTTCACTTCTCAAGCAAGACCTATCCCTATCAAGCATCCCTCTCATCTAAAGGCTATCTCAGTGCAGGTATGCCGATGCTACTATTAGGATTGGGATATGTGGTCGCAGGCTTTTTCGGTAAGGGGTCAGAGTATATCATACGAGAAGTTATTCAGCGGCACGGAGGACTTGATGCCGTAGGCATTTACACATGTGGTTATTCCATAGTGGTCACCTATGCCTCGTATGTGTTTACAGCCATGGAGGTAGATTATTTTCCACGCCTCTCAGGTATCTGTCATGATCGTCTGAAGATGAACGATACTGTGAATCAACAAATAGAGGTATATGCTATGTTGATAGCACCCTTCTTAAGTGTATTTGTCCTCTTCATGCCACATATCGTACACCTGCTCTATTCAAACGACTTCAGCGCAGCCATCCCTATGTCTGTATGTGCCGTGATGCTTATGTTCTTCAAAGCCTTCTTCGGTCCAGTAGAATACTTAGCATTAGCAAAAGGAGACAGTAAAACCTATATGTTGGTAGAGTTGATTTATGATGTGGTAGTAGCATTGGTTGTGCCTTATTCATACATTAACTTCGGGTTGGCAGGTTGTGGTATAAGCCTATCAGTGATAGGAGCCTTGAACACACTCTTCGTTTGTACATTCTACAAATACAAATATGGATTCGTGTTCAGTCATCGGCTGAAATGGTTTTATGTGACACAGTTTTTGTTATTAGCACTTACGATTATGGTGGTGATGTATGACGTGACCGATGTCAACGTGGGATTTCGCTGGATGAAATGGACTGCAGGACCAGTCTTAGTTATAACATCCTCTGCCGTTTCATATCGCATACTGAAACGAGAAACAACCATCATTGAGAAAATAAAAAATAAGTTATGCCGAAAGTATCAGTCTTAGTTGCAGTATATAACACGAAACAATATCTGTCGCAGTGTCTTGACTCATTATTACGCCAGACACTCCGTGACATCCAGATAATCTGTATTGACGATGCCAGTACAGACGGTAGTGACTTGCTCCTTAAACAATACGCAGACAAAGACTCTCGTATAATCGTTCTCAGCAATGAAACCAATCAAGGCCCATCCAACTCACGAAACCAAGGCATAACCCATGCTACAGGTGAGTACATGTGCTTTCTTGACAGCGATGACTGGTTTGACGACGATGCCTTAGAGAAGATGGTGACAGTCATGGAGAGCGAAGACAGTATAGACAGCGTACTCTTTCGCTTAGTGAAACATTATGAAGGCACAGGAGTCGTTGAGCAGTTCAAAAATGACATAGATGGTGTGTTGACAGGCGAAGAAGCATTCCTGAAAAGCATTAATTGGAACATACATGGTGTGGCATTGACACGTACAGACCTCTTCCGCACCATACCATTTGACACAACATGTCGATACAACAGCGGAGATAACTCCGTAAGGATACAATATCTACATTCCAGAAAGGTTGCGCAAGGAGACGGCGTCTATAATTATCGTCGCTTTGCAGACGCAGGCACAATCAAAATCTCAATTCACACCTTCGACCATATCATTGCCAATTTAGCCCTTAAAACCACAATAGAGAAAGAATATGCAAAAGGGCTTATGCGTGAACGTGTCTATGAAGAAGCACGACAGACGCTGGAACTGATGCGTTTTTATAATTTGCTTGGTGCCTATCGTAAACGCTACATCTATAGACAGGCATTCTCGAAAGAAGAACACCAAGAGATAGAACGACGAATACGTTTAGTGCTCTCATCATTAAATCCACAACTGATTCCGCTGAAACGACGTTGCAAGTTCGGTTATTGGCTCATAAACAATTACCAACTGATGACACTGCAAGAGAACATCTTCTCCGCCTTGCGAAAAATTATAGGATTTCTAAGTCATCAGTAAAAACCTGTGTCAGAAGAGATGTGTATTATAAAACAAGAGAATAAACTTAGTATAATAATATCAATCTGTTAGATACCTCTTAGACTACGTTAAGGTAGCGTTAAGTATATGTTGAGTATATATTGAGTATATGTTGAGTATATGTTGAGTATATATTGAGTATATATTGAGTATATATTGAGTATACGTTGAGTATATGTTGAGTATATGTTGAGTATACGTTGAGTATACGTTGAGTATATGTTAAGTATGAGATGAGTATTTAGTGAGTATACTAATAGGGGAAGTATAAACGTTATATCAAAAAAGTAGCGAAGTAGCGAAGTAGCGAAGTCGCATTTGATATATATATAACATTTTCCCTTTTCCCTGCACCCTATTCCTTTTCTGAATAAAATGAAGAGAAAAAGGAAATAAACTGTAGTTAGTAATGTCAAAGATTCGGCAAGCTACAATCGTTTGTTCTCGCTTAAGATTTGTTCAGCGTGTATCTTTGTCTTTATCTCTTTCGGAGTGAAAATTTTCTCTATTACGCCTTCTTCGTTGACAAGGTACGTGGTACGGAGGATGCCAATGGTACGGCGACCGCAGGCAATCTTTTCCCCCCAACAACCTAGCTCTTGAAGGAGCGTCGTCTCAGTGTCAGCAATGAGAGGGAACTGAAGACCTTGTGCATCAGCGAACTTTTTTTGTGCTGACTGCTTGTCCTTGCTCACACCGATAATCTCATAACCGGCAGCAGCTAGTTCCTCCTTGTGTGCCTGTAGCGAACATGCCTCGGCGGTACAGCCGCTGGTGTTTGCCTTGGGGTAACTATAAAGCACTATCTTGCGACCACGATAGTCGCTGCTCTTTATCTCTCGTCCATCCTGGTCGATGCCCAGAACCTCTGGAATCTTATCTCCTACTTTCATAACTTATTTAGTATAAACGTTATCAATTTCAACTACATACACATCGTGAAGCCCTCCTTTTTCGCCATACCAACATGATTTTCCAACATCTATTTCTGCCACTCTAATCATATAGTATTGTTAACCAACGATTTAATCCTTGTCACGCGAGGAGCATGTATCGTTTTCGAAGTCCGAAATGCCTAATGTTTAGCTAAAACATATGCATCTGCCATTATCGAAACTCTTGTGTTCATTATGAAATACATACCCTAACTGATTTGAAAGACAGGTTGTCTTGCCGATTACTTTATCCACGTTGTAGTGAGAGTGACCGAATATCCAGAAATCGATACCGCTGTCGGCGATGTAATCTTGCAACTCAACCGTAAACGCTCCGTTAGCAAGGCTGCCTGCAAACTTCGGGCATTGCATCTGAAATGAAGGGACGTGGTGCGTAACGACAATCTTTGTTCTTGCCTTGCTCTCACTGACTGCTTTCTTTACGAATGCGAGACAACGCTCATGCTCTCGATTGAAATCGGCAAAGGAGAGTAATTCTCCTTTGTATAGAATCCTTCTGAAGTCGCTTATGACCTGTTCTGTATAGTAGGCTCCTCGCAGAGGAATCTCTGACCAAAGGGTAGAGATAATGAATTCAACATCATTTATTGCCACAACGGCATTATAATAGCTGTGAACATTGTGACGGATTTCCAGACAGTAACCGTCCTCCATGTTAGCAATGTCAGTATATTTGTAGAATTCATGGTTTCCCATGCAGCAGATAACCTGCTGGTAGTTCTCAGAAGCCCAATCCCAGAAAGGGTGGCGGCTGTAGTTTTCATCACCAAGATAGCCTATGTCACCGGCTAGGACGAGAATGTCGCCCGTCACACGTAACGGATGTTCCTTGAGGTAGCGCCAGTTGTCAGCGAACTCCAGGTGCAAGTCGGATGCGTATTGTATTTTCATCACTTTTCAACGAATATATTACTGAGTTGGTCAACCAAGCCTGAGATGAATACTTCGTCTTGGTTCAGAGCCTTAGAAAGAGGACCGACTAATTCGTTCCAATTGTTTCGAATGGCCGCCACAAAGCCTTTGATGCACTCCACAATGGATACTGGTGCTGGAATCTCTTCGTCAGGAGCAATAAGAACGACATTCTTCAGTACATCCGAGCGATGCTTCTTTATATCCTTGGTGTTGACATGCTTTCCGGCGGTTTTATCCTGTAGAAGATTCAGATATGCTCTTGCTTTTAGCGCAATCAGGGCTGCAGAGTCAGCATGACGTATACCATCAGTAATGCGACTGTGTTCAATGGTGAAATTATAATAGTCATCATCAAGGATAATAGCACTTAGGCTTGATACATCATCGCCTATAGGTAGCGGTTCTACAACCAGTCCTTGCGGCTCTCCCAAAACATTAGAGTGGCGTGAGAGGAGTTCTATCATTTCTGGATAGCCTTGTTTCCCATCGACAAAGCGATAGAGTTCGTATTTGAGTGATTCTCCCTCCTTTGTACGACATTTCTCCGGCCTGTAGCCTGCTTCCTTGATAAACTGCCAGAACCGCTCGCCATACTCCGCATTCATGTGTTCAACAATGACAATCATATCAATATCATGAGTAGCACGTGGTCTGACAATCGTATCGGTCATATTTATACCACAAGCAGTACCTCCTATGATAACATAATTGTCTGAATATGCCTCAAAGGCTTCTCTGAATTTGTCTAATCCTTCCATTCCATTTCATTTATTACTCGTTCAACTTCGCCCTCTACGCGTGCATCAGGATCGTCTCTCAGTGAAATGATGAGAGATAGTTTATCGACCCATACTGGTGTGTCTCCCAAAAGGGACACGACAGGATATTTCCATACCTCAATCATAACCTCGCCATCGAATTCGTTAATGTTAAGCAGAGCCTTCTTTTTTTTCAATGCCTGTAACTGCTGCTTATTCATCATTATCATCCTGACGTTGTCAGGATTCAGCCAACTATAGTGAGAGAGCGCATTGATACTGCAGTTGGCAAATGTTTCTTCTGAGTTAATAGAATCGCAGTATACCCGCCTCTCAACAGGGTTTACTAGAAATTCCTGAGACTTGCTCCAAAGGTCTTTTCCTTTATAGAGAAAGTGTACAATCTTGGTTTTTGCACCGCTTGCAACTTTCTCACACAATCCTACATCCTGCAAACAAGTAAGTCCCAAAGTAATGCTTTCATATGAATATGGCAGTTTGCCTGTCATATCTCTTGCCGATAGCGCCTCAAGGCTTTCCACCTGTAGATGATACAGCAATGTGTATTGTGCCACAAGCGAGAGACGTTTTGCCGGACGTGTCTTACGCACTCGCTCGTTGGCAACAAGCATCGGTAAGAATGCAAATTTCTCCCCCATAACGAAGAACACCCTTTTGTCTATCAACCGCTGGCGCTCATATGATGGACTGGAAGCAAGAATAAACACTACCGTCAAACCGAAGATTTCTTGCAATCGGTTAGCTGTAATGTAACATTCACGAGGGGTTGGATTGTCCCTCTTTGGCTGAATAAACAACAGTGGATTGCCCTGATATTCGCCATCATAGAATGTATATGAGAGCGACTCACCGATGTTTATACCTTTCAACTGAGCTTTGCTACGTTGCTGAAGGCTTATTTCTCTGCCAAGTATATTCAATTTAGTCATTTAAAATAGATTTGCTACATTTTAATACCGCATTAAAACGATGCAAAAGTACAAAAAACATTTTAAATAACAATCTATTTATACAGATTTTTTTGCAAATTGTGTAAAAAAAATGATTTGAGTATCATTGGATAGTATTATAAACTGTATTTTTGATATTAACAAGTACAAGATCTTCGCATAAGTGATATTACGCGAAGGTCCTGTTCGAGCATTTTCATATGAACGGTTATCATCTATCCAATTTTAGAATTGCTTCCATCACCTTCTCCGGAGTTATCTTAGCGTAGTTCTGCGTGCTGGCAACCTGACGATGGCCAAGGAGGGCGGATATGATGTCAATACAGGGAATCCCTTTGCTTTAGCAGTATTATCTACGTATGTAAACTGGCTATATTCTCAACAGCATAATAATAGCATTACATTCTTCACTTTCCTATGCAGAAATGGCTGAAGATATTTCTTAGGACTTCGTCGGAGGTGATGTCGCCTGTTATCTCTGAGAGGTGTGTGATGCAGTCGTTTAGGTCGAGAGCAATGATGTCGGATGAGAGATGAGAGGTGAGGGATGAGAGTGCTTGTTCAACTGATTGACTGGCCTTACGGAGTGCTTCTACATGACGAAGGTTGGTCACAACGATATCGCTGTCACAATGACAAAGTGACTCTGCTTCCTTGACAAGCCGTTCTTTCAATGCGTCCACACCAATACCTGTCAATGCTTGGAACTGTGGTGTTTTATTTTCTATATGAATGACAATCTGTTCTTCAGTGACTTTGACGTCTGGATAAGGTACACCAGGTTCAGTCATCATCAATATGATCTGTGCTTCACTTATCTTTTTTCGTGAACGTTCAATACCCATCTGTTCCACCATATCGTTGGTGGTGCGAAGTCCTGCTGTGTCAATGAAACGGAAGCGGTAATCACCAATGGTAATGCATTCTTCTATGGTGTCGCGCGTGGTACCTTTCACATCTGACACGATAGCTCTGTCTTCGTTTAGGAGTCGGTTGAGTAACGTACTTTTTCCTACATTCGTTTCTCCTGCTATAACCACTGGTATGCCGTTGCGTAAGGCATTTCCTGCACGGAACGAAGCGAGTAGTGTATGTATCTTCTGCTTGGTGTCTGTGAGGAGAGTCAATAACTTCTCTCTGTCTGCGAATTCCACATCCTCTTCACTGAAGTCGATTTCCAATTCAAGAAGGGATTTTATCTCAAGCAGTTGCTCGCGAAGAGAACGCAGTTCTTTGCTGAATCCACCACGCATCTGACTCATTGCCAGACGATGTGTGGCTACGCTGGTGGAGGCGATGAGGTCTGCCACTGCTTCTGCTTGTGATAGATCCATCTTGCCGTTGAGAAATGCACGTTGTGTGTATTCGCCAGGGTGCGCCAAACGACATCCTTGTTGACACAGCATCTCCACCGTCTTCTGCATGATGTAAGCAGAGCCGTGGCACATTATTTCCACGGAGTCTTCTCCGGTGAATGAATGTGGTGAGCGATAAACTATTATGACGACATCGTCAATGCCGACACTGCCGTGGACGGCAGTATAACCGTGGGTAGAAGATATGTCTTTTGAGAAGATATGGTTCACAATACCAATAGCATCATCGCCAGATACACGTATCACGCCTAATGCTCCACCGGCAGGTGTTGATATTGCACATATTGGTTCCACTGTCAGTCTTTGTTTTTTAGATATTCATCCATCTGAGCAGCGGCACGTCTGCCATCACCCATTGCTAAGATGACTGTGGCACCACCGCGTACTATATCTCCTCCAGCGAATATGGTTGGTATGTTTGATTGCATCTTTTCATTCACGGCGATGGTGTTTTTACGTCCGAGTTCCAGCCCCTCTACGGAGCGTGGTACGATAGGGTTTGGAGATACTCCTACGGCCACGATGGCAAGGTCTATCTCTCGTGTGACGATTGCACCATCAATAGGGACTGGACTGCGGCGTCCACTTTCGTCTGGTTCACCGAGTTGCATCTGTTGTAGTTTGACTGCACAGACGGCCCCTTTCTCATCTGCTACGTATTCCAGTGGGTTGTGCAGGGTGAGGAATTCTATTCCTTCCTCCTTAGCATGGCGAACCTCTTCAAGTCGGGCAGGCATTTCTGCTTCGCTACGTCGGTATGCTATGAATACTTCTTCTGCACCGAGTCGCTTGGCTGTACGACATGAGTCCATAGCGGTGTTACCACCGCCAACCACCATCACTCGACGTGATTTCATTATAGGAGTATCGCTATTCTCATTAGATGCCTCCATGAGATTCACGCGGGTGAGATATTCGTTTGCTGACATCACGCCAGTGCTATTTTCTCCAGGTATATTCATGAAGTTTGGCAGTCCGGCACCTGTTGCGATGAAGACGCCTTCATAGCCTTGTGATTCCAAGTCACGAATGCCTTCAGTCTTTCCTATCACACAATCCTTCACGAAGTGCACACCCATTCGTTCCAGGTTTTGTATCTCTATATCTACGATACGATTTGGAAGTCGGAATTCAGGAATACCATATTTAAGGACTCCACCAATCTCATGTAGTGCCTCAAAAACTGTCACATCATATCCGCGTTTCACCATATCGCCTGCGAATGTAAGTCCGGCAGGACCGGAACCTACAACGGCGATTTTGGGTGAAGAGTCGAGAGACGAGAGACGAGAGACTAAAGAGGAGGGACGAGGGGTTTGAGGGGTTAATGCATTTGCCCAGTCTGCAGCGAAGCGTTCAAGGTAGCCAATAGCTACTGGTTCCTTTTTCATTCGATTGTAAATGCACTTGCTTTCACATTGTTTCTCTTGAGGACATACACGTCCACATACTGCTGGCAATGATGATGTCTCTTTCAGCACTGAGGCTGCTTCTGTAAACTCTCCTCGCTCAATACACTTGATGAAACGAGGTATTTGTATGTTGACCGGACAGCCTTCTATGCATGTTGGTTTCGGACAATTCAAACAACGTTGTGCTTCACGCATAGCTTGGTCCACGGAGAGGCCTTTGTTAACTTCTTTCGTACGTGTCGTTGCGCGATATACGGGGTCTAGCTCAGGCATCTTCACGCGAGGTATGGCTGTACGCTGCTTGGCAGTCAGCGTTGGGGTATCAACAGTGATATCCTGCCTCTCTTGTGTGGTGGGTGATGTTGTCTCTTCTGTAGTTACGCATTCGTGGTGTGATGTCATCATCTGTTGTTCAATCTCACGGAATGCTCCCATGCGTTTGAACATCTCGTCCCAATCCACCTCGTGTCCGTCAAACTCAGGACCATCAACACACACAAAACGAGTTTTCCCACCTACTTTCACACGACAAGCACCACACATGCCCGTACCATCAACCATGATGGTGTTGAGCGATACGTCAGTAGGTATATCGTATTTTTTTGTTAAGATGCAGCAGAACTTCATCATGATACCAGGTCCGATGGCAAAGCATTTATCCACCTTCTCTCGTTGTATCACCTTCTCTATGCCCACCGTGACAACGCCTTTCTCACCATAACTGCCATCATCGGTCATTATGATAACATCATCAGATGATTCACGCACCTCTTCTTCTAGTATAATTAAGTCTTTGCTGCGTCCAGCTAATACGCTGATGACACGATTTCCTGCTGCTTTCAGTGCACGTATGATAGGAAGCATCGGTGCGATACCTACTCCGCCACCAGCACATACCACTGTGCCGAAGTGTTCTATATGTGTGGCTTGACCAAGTGGACCTACTACGTCAGTTATATAATCACCTTCATTGAGTTGACATAGTTTCGTTGTAGAATACCCAACGGTTTGTACTACGAGTGTTATGGTACCTGTCTTGATGTCTGAGTCAGCAATGGTGAGTGGAATTCTTTCGCCCTTCTCACCCACACGTACAATCACGAAATGGCCGGCACGACGTGACTTAGCAATCAGCGGAGCCTCTACGACTAACTTAAAGACTTTTTCCGAGAACTGCTCTTTCTTAACAATTTTATTCATATCAGTTGATTAGTTCAAAACCACAATAAGGTTGTAGTGCCTTAGGAATGCGAATACCCTCGTCTGTTTGATTATTTTCAAGCAAGGTGGCTACTATGCGAGGCAGCGCAAGTGCTGAACCGTTAAGTGTGTGACATAGTGTTGTCTTCTTATCCTCTGCACGACGATAACGACATTTCAAGCGATTTGCTTGATAAGTATCAAAATTACTTACTGAGCTGACCTCTAACCATCGTCCTTGTGCTTCTGAATAGACTTCAAAGTCATAGCAGATGGCAGATGTGAAACTCTGGTCGCCACCACAAAGACGAAGTATTCTGTATGGGAGTTCCAATTTTTTCAGAAGTCCTTCTACGTGTTCCAACATCTCCTTATGACTTTCAGCAGAATGTTCAGGGGTATCTATCCTGACGATCTCCACTTTGGAGAACTCGTGCAGACGATTCAGTCCACGCACATCCTTCCCGTAACTACCTGCTTCACGACGGAAGCACTGTGTGTAGGCACAGTTTTTCTTAGGGAGGTCTTTTTCATCAAGGATTACATCGCGATATATATTGGTGACAGGTACCTCTGCAGTAGGTATGAGGTAAAGGTCATCCACCTCGCAGTGATACATCTGTCCCTCTTTATCAGGAAGTTGACCGGTGCCATATCCAGATGCTGTGTTCACAACTGTTGGTGGCATGATTTCTGTATAGCCTGCTTGGCGTGCTTCGTCAAGGAAGAAATTGATGAGTGCACGCTGCAACTGTGCACCCTTACCTATGTAAACGGGGAACCCTGCACCCGATATTTTTACGCCTAAGTCAAAGTCGATAAGGTTATATTTCTTTGCCAGTTCCCAATGAGGGAGTTTTGCTTCAGCATTTTCAGGAACAGTGGTCCAGTTGCCTACTGTATCACCCTCATGACATTCACGCAGTGAGGATTTCACCACCAAGTTATCTTCTGCACACGTACCTTCAGGCACTTCTGCGTAAGGTATGTTTGGGATGGTGCAGAGGTGTGCTGTCAGTTGTTCCTCTGCTTCGTGCATCTTATTTTGCAAGTCAGCAACAGACTCTTTCAGTTTAGCTACTTCAAGCTTAGCCGTTTCTGCAGCTTCCTTCTGACCTTCTTTCATCAGCTTACCTATCTCAGATGCGTATTTCTTGCTCTCTGCAAGTATGGCGTCGAGATGGGTTTGTGTTTCACGACGTAGTCTGTCAAGGTCAATGGCCTTATCTATTGCCTCCTTAGCTCCTTGAAAATGTTTTTTCTCAAGACCGGCAATGACGCTTTGTGTATTATCTAAAATTTGTTTTAATGTAAGCATAAGTGCTTAATGTTTAAAAATGAGGTAAATTGTGGTTTACCTCACTTTGTATGGATTAATAATTTTCTGCGTGAATCTCAAAATAAGCCTGTGGATGAGCACAAACAGGGCATGTTTCTGGCGCTTGTTCGCCTACTACAATATGTCCACAGTTACGGCATTCCCAGACTTTCACTCCACTCTTCTTGAATACTTCTTGTGCTTCTACATTACGGAGTAGGGCACGGTAACGTTCTTCGTGTTGCTTCTCTATGGCAGCGACACCACGGAATTTAGCAGCTAATTCTGTGAAACCTTCTTCTTCAGCAGTCTTAGCGAAACCTTCATACATATCGGTCCATTCATAGTTCTCACCCTCAGCTGCTGCAGCCAGGTTTTGTGCTGTGTCTCCTATGCCTTCCAACTCTTTGAACCATAGTTTAGCGTGTTCTTTTTCGTTGTCAGCAGTTTTCAAAAATAGTGCTGCTATTTGTTCAAAACCTTCTTTCTTTGCCTTTGATGCAAAGTAAGTGTACTTATTACGTGCTTGTGATTCGCCAGCGAATGCTGCTTCCAGATTTTTCTCAGTCTGGGTGCCTGAATACTTGTTTGCCATAGTTTTTTTTGTTTTTATGTTACTATTTAATATCAATTGTATTGTTCCTCTATTAGAGTGCAAATTTATTAAAAATAAATAAATTCACCAAATAAATTTTCTCGTTCCCGTTTCAGTCATTGTTCTTGTAAAAAAAAGTGTTACTCAATTACGAGCAACACTTTTTGTGTAATTTATCTTAATCACTATTTTTCAAAGAATTAACCTTTACGTGTGACGTAAGAACCATCACGAGTGTCAACCTCAATCATATCACCTTCGTTGATGAAGAGTGGTACACGGATCTCTGCACCTGTCTCCAGAGTTGCTGGTTTAGTGGCGTTGGTTGCTGTGTCACCTTTCAGTCCAGGTTCAGTATAAGTCACTTTCAGTACTGTCTTGATAGGTATTTCTGCAGTGAGGATGGTTTCTGTTGCTGCGTCGATTGCAACCTGTACATTATCTCCTTCTTTCAAGAATTGAACTCCTTCGATGAAGTCTCCAGGTATGTTGACTTGTTCGAAAGTCTCATTATTCATAAACACGAGGTCAGTACCTTCCTTGTAAAGGTATTGGAATTGACGATGATCGACTTGGCATTCTTCCAGTTTTGTACTTACGATCCAAGTACGTTCCAACACACGTCCGTCAGCTACGTCACGTAGTTTAGTTCTCATCACGGTGTTGCCCTTACCAGGTTTCACGTGTAAGAAATCAATAACAACATATATTCTGCCATCAATACGAAGGCATACATTTTTCTTAATATCACCTGCTAACATAATCTGTAATTACTTTCCGTGGCGTTCACTTGAAACGCTGAGTGATTTACGACCTTTCTTTCTGCGAGCAGACAATACGTTACGACCGCCCTTAGTCTCCATTCTGCTACGGAAACCGTGTTTGTTTACCCTCTTACGATTGTGGGGTTGGAATGTTCTTTTCATACTTTTTTACTATTTTTTTTGTTTCTTATGAATGCATTTTGGATTGCAAAGTTACAATTTTTTTTTAATACTGCCAAATTTTATTGTAAGTTATTTTGAATCACCTGCAAAACTTATGTTTGAGTGGTTTGAAAGG